>Ga0116231_10004180_pt1 | contig 29400 bp, 32 predicted proteins | sample S1TSphgellanicum_2_FD_89695 | JGI IMG/M metagenome (GOLD analysis project Ga0116231, IMG submission 89695) | Host-associated microbial communities from peat moss isolated from Minnesota, USA - S1T2_Fd - Sphagnum magellanicum MG | ecosystem: Host-associated > Plants > Peat moss > Unclassified...
AGAAATATAGATGTTTTTAAAAAAAAAATTGTTGAAGAAGGTAGAGCACCAGAGGGGAGAGGGGGGGGTGCCCCCCCCCCCCCCCCCCCCCCACATTCCACTTTCAATGGACACACAATTTGGTGACAAGGTGATTGTTCATAGTTCCATATCAACAAAAGCCACATTGGAAAATGTAAAAAATACATGGCTCCTAGTCCAAACCCCTACAAGAAGGATTTCTCTCCTTCACACTACAATTATTAGGTTTGTTGGAGGCACCACATGTAAAACCTTCATTGTTGGCAAGATGAAGGTAGCCTTTAAAGGCTGAAAAAAGACATAACAACCCACTCCCAATGAACATCTCAAACTTTAATTCTAAGCACCTAACCTAAACCCTAAACCCTAACACCTTGAAATTGGTGTTAGTCAAATTTATGGCCAAAGTGATAAAAAAGATTGTGTGTTTGTAACATTTAAGTTCCAATGCAACAAATACCCAAAGTACTTTGGTGGTTCCTTTGGCACATGTTTGCTAAATAATACAATAAATTTGAAGATTCCATTTTGAAAAAAAAAAACTTGAAAATATTTTTCATTTCTTTCAAAAATTATTTTTCTTTGGGATTTTTTTAGGGGGGAAATTTGGCATTTAAAAAAATAATATAATTTGTGCTGAAACTACCAAGGTACTATGATATTGTGTTTTCCCATTGCAAGAGTTAAAGTAAAGATTTAAGATCTCATATAAGATCAAAATTTATTGCAAAAGTGGTAAAAAGATTATAACCTTCGTCGAAATATTAAGAACATTTAACTTTAAACTTAAGTGTTATAACTATTTGAATTGTAGTAAGTTGGTCATAAGTCTTGGAGTGTACAATATTTGGTCTCGAATGCATTTTTTATTATTATGATAGAATGAGATGAATACATTGTAAAATATGCCTTGGGTCCATTCACATTTGGGGTACCAAAAAAAGATTTAAAACCTTTTTAGAACTACCTTTTACAAATAACATTTACATGAAACAAACTTAAGTGAGAAAAGTTGAATATTCCAATATAAGATAATTCATGTGTTAATGGTGATTTTTCACAATCATACATAATTGTGTATGAATATTTTAGTTTAATGCCAAAAATGTAGAAAATCCCAAAATGAGTTACAATGGATAACCAAACATGTTTTTTGGCATGTTTATTTCCTTCACATGTGACCTACATCAAAAGCTAGACATTTTGAACCCATTGAACATAATCTTGTTATTAAATGATTTTTAAAATGAATCTTTTGCCTTGCAACCCTTTCATTCAAAATTTCAAGACTTTGAAATTTTTGAATGATTTGGTTTTTCATCAAGTTCATTCAATGAACATGTATTTTCATAGAAGGGGGCATGTTTTTGTTGTACAAAAAATTTGAAATCAATTGTATGATTTTATGCCTCCCTTTTGATTACTTTTTTAAAAAGTACTTTAGACACTTAATTATTTTAATTTACATGACTCAAAAGGACATTAACATAGTATCCCAATTATTTAAAATGATTTTTATTAATTTAAGAAGGCATCATTTTATCTATTGGCATACAACAATCCATTAAAATTATAATAATGTAAAATAAACAAAAATCCAAAGTTATCCTTTGCAATCCTTTTTCAATTAGACATTCATTTTTGGTACCCCAATTGTGAATGGACCCCCTTACTAGGGTTCAACCATGAGCCAAACAAAATTATCTTAAGGTTACATTTTACAAAATATGTTATCATGATTTATTTTCATGTTCTCAATATGTTCACATGATCTTATGAAAGTGCCTGCAATTATTTCATGACATGGCATGATAATTCACCGAAGATGTCAACATAATGGGAGTGATAATTTTTTTCATTTTTTTATGCTACATCATTTGCAAACATAAACATGTCCCATTACTAGTTTTTTTATATAAAATAAAATTAAAAAAAAATTGAAAACGAATTCATTTTAAATAGTTTTTAATTGTTGTGAGTTTGAATTTGCTATTCATTAAGGGCACACAAATTTAATTTCACATTTTGAGGAATATTCATCAAGCGCTATTGTGAATTCTAAATTAATTTTGTTTTAAGAACTTCATGAAACCTTTTTATTATTATTTTAATTGTTAGGGTGGAACAACCCATAACCAAATGTGCTTTTCTATAACCAAACGTCCTTTAAGAATAAAAGACCTATGACCAACATATTCCACCACCCAACTACATTCAAAAGGAAACTTATCACCAAACATATGGCTAAAGACAAATTTCTATGGAATTTTCTAATAATTTAAACCGTCAATAAATAAAAATGTGTTTGGTCATGGGTTTGAGGCAACCCACAAGCAAAAATATGTGTAATTATATATAAAAAAGGACCCACCAACCTTAAAATAATCATGTACTTTTTATTAAATGTTATTTACCTGGTAGAAGATTGGTTATGCATGGTTTAAAGGGCATCCACGTCCATATTGAGAAAAAATTATGTACATTTTAAAGATATGGACCCCACTTGTAAAAGAAGATTTCTTTTTGGTTTAAGAGGCGAACTATACCCATTTTCCAATGTGGGCGCACTTTTATAAGAGAGGGGCACACTATTAAAACAAATTCCCCCATCACAATTGGACAAAATATGTTCAACATTGGGCGTGTACAACCTTCAGATTTTAAAAAATGTATTCTCTTAAAAGGGAACCCCATCGATATTATGCACAAAACTATTTGGAAATGGGGTTAGGCTTGACCCATTGTTTCAAAAAATTGTTTGGGAATTTTTGAAAAAATGTGGGAAAACTAGCTTTTCAATATTTGGTTATAGTTATTGGATAAATCCTTGAGATTTGATACAACCCATTATGATGTGTTTGTTATTTATTGATGGGGTGACAAACAAGGGAAAAAATCCAAGGACAAATATTGGAATATTAGTTATTTAACAACTTTGGCTTTAAAACTTTTCCTTCCAAAACTTGGGCATAGACAATTTCAAGCTTTAAAGTGGAATCTAAATCCGTTTGCAATAAAAACATCTTGTTTTATTTTCTAGAAGACAACATGTCCAAGTATGTTGATTATGTTGAAGAGGGTATTCATAATTTCTTAGAGCTTCTATGTCCTAGTGCAATAGTGTTAAAGTTTCAAGTGAATGATAACACAACTATGAAAATAGAGTGTCAATCTAAGCCCACTATAGAATTGTCATAATCAATTAGTCCAAAGTGCACAAAGAGAAAAAGTGATGACAAGTTTAGAGATTAACCAAATACAATAGTGGAATAAAAAAGGACACCAACATAGAGGTCAAGATAGAGGAGACAAATGATGAATGCAATATTACTATTATATACAAGCTTTATAATGAAAGGTATAAGAATTATTTATGCTACTGCTAGTTAGCTACATACATAACAAAATAACCAAAAACTAGTAGAAGAGTAGAATCTCAGAGGTTTCCCCAAGCTCGCTTGAATTATGAATTCAAATTCACACCAATAACCTGCACAATAACAACATATGAGAATTTAGTCTAGGTAGATTTTTCAAATTTCTTTGATTTAATATTTGAAACTTGGAAGATAGAATTACATGCTTTTGACACATATCTAGAACTAACAAAATTTCTCTGGTCTTGGTCTAGTTTCAGAAAAACCTAAAGTATACCTTTACTGGGGGCAAGGTGTGGACCCCTAGTCCATTAGAGGCCATGGAGAATGGTTTCACATCATTGCGGAAGGCCAACCAAACTTGGAATATATTCTTCACATCCTTATCATATCACCTCATTGGTAAGACAAAATCTAGGAAACATGGGCCACTAGGTGTGTCAACACATGAAGAAGATCTAACAATAGTTGGCTGGATATTTAACATGCAAAATTATGAGCTATCAATAACACTATAGTAACTCAAATTAAAGGTAATAGAACTCACATAGACCTGTTCTACACCATTCAAGGATGAGATTCTTAGATATTCCTAGTGGTACTAGTTCAAACATAAGCATTAGAGTTAACAATTTGACTTGCAAAGGGACAGGAGGTCTACAAAGCTCAAGGACTCAAGTGAATCCTACATCTCATTTTATAGATACCTTCAAGCATTGTATGATCAACATAAGTACTCAACATCTCAAATTTGGAACTCAAATGAAACAATTGTCGAAGTTGGGTGACAATCAAGAGCGAGAGTGCTAGCTAGGAGAGGTTCACAATAGGTATACAACACTATTCTTAAATCTTGATAATGGTTAACTATAATTGTTGTTGTCAATGTTGCACGAGGTTTTTTACTAGGATTTTACATTTTTAGAGGTGAAAAAATAAAAAACAATTACATCGTAGATGTAAACTTGGAACATGTATGGATGTGCAAAAGAAGGCATGGATGACTTGTTTTCTATTCAAGGAGTCTTATTTTTTATCACTTGTCAATCCCTAGTGGCATATCCCAATCTAATCACCATGTACTTATCCTAGATAGACATGGCTCACATGTCATTTTAGAAACTATAGACCATCATAATTTGGCTTGGATATGGTCACTTTGCTTCCCCACACTTCTCATGCATCACAACCTCTAGATATGAGTTGTTTCAAGCCATTCAAGTTTGCCTTCAGGAAAGAAAAAATAGTAACATGGTTAGAAACAATCATCTAGAGCTAGACAAAATAACATTAGTTGGCTGGGTTGCACAAAGCATTCGACCAATCCTTGTCCAAACAAAACATATTAAAAGGGTTTAGGGCAACAAGGGTTTGGCCATTAAATCCTCGGGCTATGGATGATAGGACTAGACCTAGTATTCTATATACAACAAAAGAAAATAATAATAATTTAGATGAAGACATTGGTAACTTAGATGATGTAAGAAATGACAACCCACAATGGGAAGAGGATGCAACTACTTAGTTAATGAACATGGGCACTATAGATGTTCATGACGTAGGAAACCAAAATGTTACAAATGCAAGAAATTATAATCCTGATGGAATCAAAGAATAAGGACTAAGGTTCTATGTGGAACAACTTGGAAATGAAGATGGGCTTTTAGTAGTAGGAACATTGGATCAAGGTAATGGAAGAGCTATAAACCTAGCTGATTCTAGATACTCAAGTTCTTGAATTTGAAATCCCACATTCTCAAAGTTTTATAGTTCTAACACCCTTCCATCTTGCCCATTTGTTGTCACTGCCAAGTTAACCTGTAAAGAGAATAAGAGGGATATAATTGTTGATTGATTATAGCAAGTCACATGTTGTGACTACAATTGAATACTTGGAGATTATGTGACAAAAGGCTACAAAGAAAGAAGTTGTAGAATATATTAAAAAGGCTAAAAGAAAGGAGAGAGGACCAAAAGGACAGGCAAGCAACCAAGTTATTGAATGTTGTAGAACAATTAGTAGAGAAGCAGGCTGAAAGACAAGTAAGAATATCCTTTGATAGAGCTTGGTTTGCAACACAATCAAAACAACAAGAGAAAGGCTTCACCATAACATTCAAGCCAATTGCAAAATTAATCCAACTAGGGATTTAAGTGGCAATTGTAACATTTCTATAGAAGCCCAAAAAGAGGTTAGTGCAAGGACAAAATGTAGGATGCTTGCAAAGGGGCATGTTGCAATAAAGGCTGCAACATTACATACTTGAATAATACCCAAGAAAATTGGGAAGGGGGGTATATGGGGGGATAAGGATTAGAGCAAAAGGAGCTTGAGGAGAAAGAGAAAAGGACCAAAGTAGACAATAGGAGGAGTTTGAGGAGAAAGAAAAAAGGATCATAACAGGAGGAGCTCGAAGAGAGAATTTTTTTTTATAATAGATAGTTGGTGGAATTTGAACTCGAGCTTGAAGAAAAAGAAAAGGACTAAGGTAGGTAGCAATTCGCTCAATCTCAAGGAAAGAGAGAGAAAGATTAGGGTAGGTAGTAGCAGGAGTTCAAGTAGGAGTTTGAGGATAAAAAAAGAAAGACTAGTGCAAGCAACAAGAGGAGCTCGAGAAAAAGAGAAGGAGCATAGCAAGAAAAGTTCAAGGAGAGAGATACAAGGACCAAAGTAGGGAGTAGGAGGAGCTCAAGGAAAAAGAGAGAAGGACCGGAGCAAGAGGAGCTTGAGGAGAGAAAAAAGAGGACCAAAATAGGAAGAATTCAAAGAAATAGAGAGAAGGACTAGGGCAAGTAGCAAGAAGAGCTCAAGGAGAAAAAAATAAGGACTAGGGTAGGTAGTAAGAGGAGCTTGAGCAAGAGCTTGAAGAGATAGGGGGACTAGCGCAAGTAGCAAGAGGAGCTCAAGGAGAAAAAAAGAAGGACCGTATCAAAAGGAGCTCAAGGAGAAAGAAAGAAGGACTATAGTAGGAGGAGTTTGAAGAAAAAGAGAAAAAGACCGGAATAGGAAGAACTTGAGGAGAGAGAGATCGATTGGAATAAGAAGCTCAAGGAAAAAGAAAAGGATTAAAGTAGGAGGATTTCAAATAGGAGTTCGAGGAGATAGAGAAGGACCAATGTAGGGAGAAGGAGGAGCTTGAGGAGAGAGGGAAGAGGACCTGAATAAGCATCATGAGAAATTCAAGTTCTTGAGCTTGAGGAAAGAAAGAAGGACCATGGTAGGTAGTAGGAGAAGTTCAAGCTTTTACTTGAAGAGAAAGAAAGACCAGACCAAACCTACAAAACAACAACTTTCATTCTCCCTATGCAACTTTCAAGTGTTGAATTCCATACTAGATTACACAAGGTAGGCATGAACATGGACAATGGAGCAAATCCAGAACAAAAAAAAATCAAACATGGCTAAACTCCACAAGGAGAAGCAACCACATGAACGAACTTAAGAAGCTTAGTTGCAAGTGCATTTCTTGGGCTCCAAGTCCAAACACTGTCATAGCAAAGTTGTTGAACATTGAGGACTAGACCATAGGGATACGACTAGAGGAAACAAGAGAGAAATCATAATGGGAAGTGTGATGGTGCCTCCAAGCATTGGGGGAATTAGGGTTTAGAGAACAAATGAACGCCCATCACCATGGATGTGAAACCCTATTTGAAATTTTAATCCTAACCATTGATGGTTGATGTGTAATTTTACATAAAATTTTGTTTATTTTTTCCTTCATCCAATTTTGATTCTAAGACATGTGGTGTTTACTCTTCATCAACCTTGATTATGAAAATAACATTAAAGGTGTTTACTCATAAGGAGTCCTCTATTTGTTAGCTATTTTTTCTAGTAGTTAAGGGTGTCCAACTTTGGGACACAATATCTTGTTCATTTTTCATTTCAATGACAAGTAGTAAATGGCGTTGGGAGCACCAAGAAGTGCTCTACAATTCATCTTTAAACTCCATGGTCAATCAAGCTACTCCCTAAGTGCCTAAACCCTCTAAAACCTTAAGTGCTTGGTTATGGGCTATTCTACCCTACCCATTTGAACTTTGCCATTAAGTGGCATTTACACAAACAATAAGCCGCTTGTTACAAAGTTTTTTCTTGGATGAAACTTTGATGGTTTTGAATGAGACTTTGACATCTTGGATGAGACTTTCCCTTGCCTTGTCATAACTAGTTGCTAAGGGGCACCTTGCAATGCGATTAGTTAGCTAAATGCGAGTTATCAAGTGATAACCCGATGTGTGCCACACCACATGTTTGGCTATTGCTCGTAACTTTTTTTTGACACCCATGCCATTGGCATGTTTCTTCATAACCTATGTTGACCACATCTAATCAAAGGGGGGAATGAATGATTGTAACCAAAAAGGGGTAGATGCAAAACCTCACAAAACCCACTCAACAACAAGCAACATTTAAGGTAGTTCCACAACTACTACTCACAATTCAACATCTAAACTCAACCAACAATGCATTAAACATGTTTGATACAAAGCCACAAGTGGTGGATGACTATTGCTAAATAATGCATTTAGACTACCCACTACAATTACATTCTTAAGTATGAAAAAATCATAAAGCTACATGATCAAATCTCTTCGGATCTCTTTGTTGGCTGTCTTGGTTGCACATAACATTAATTTCAACTCCCAAAGACCCCAACAATGTCCCCACATATTCTCTCAGGTAATGGACAAGAATGAGATTAATGTTTTCATCAACGCAAAATTTACAATATTCTCCCTTCAAATAATTGTAGACATAACATTCCTAGAGCTCCCAAGTTAATTGGTTTCAACTTCCCAAGTACAATTTCCCATTAGTGTGTTTAGACCCATGGTGATGCACAATATTGAAATTAAAATCTTGCAACTTGTATATCCAATGGCCCTTCTTGCCATATACATCATATACTATTGCTAACCATTATAAGGGTTTGTGGTCAATCTGTAAGGTGAAATGGTTTATATGAAAAAACTATCAGAAGTGCTTAATTCCCCAAATTAGGGCATAACATTACCCTTTCATGGGGTAAAATATCTTCTACATGGGAAACAAACCTTTATTAGCATATGCAATTACACATTCCTTCCTCCCTTCCTTTTGACAGAATATAGCCCCAACACCTTTGGCGAACTAATCCACATCCATAAATAAACCCTTGCAAAAAAATGGTCTTGCCAATATCGGTGTAAAGATAAGAGCTTGTTTTAGTTGATCAAATGCCTTTTGTCCTCTAAGGGTCCACTTGAATGTAACATCATGCTTTATTAGCTCAAAAGTGGAATTATTATTCGAACGTACCCCTTGATATAATTTTTGTAATATCTGGTCAAACCCAAAAATGTTTATACATTGGTGACAATCCTAGGGATGGGAAACACCACAACCTCAATCTTGTTTGGGTTTGGTTTTGTTCTTTTTTTTCCCACCACATGTCTTAGGAATATGATGTTTTTGGCAAAAAATACACATTTGTTGTTTTAAATTTACCTCCCTCAAATGGTGTCATACCATTTTGATGTGTTCGAGATGTTCTTCCCATGTGGTGTTGTGTATATTGAAGTCATCCACAAAGACTTTCAGAAAGTGTTGTAACCATTATAAAAATCTGCATGTCATTATCTTGAAGAACGTGCTAGTGGCATTCTTTAGACCAAAGGGCATCACAAGCCATTCATACAACCTTAATTTGGTGATTAGTGTCAATTTTTTTCTTCACATTATTAGGATGCATCTTAATTTGTCAGAAATTACTTTGTATGTTTAGTGTTGAAAACTATTATGCAAACCCCATTTGATTTAACACATCTTTAATCAAGGGCATAGGGTATGCATCCTTATGCATTTGAACATTTAATGGATGGTAGTCCCCACAAAACTACTTGCTCTCATCCTTTTTAATTGGTAAAGTCATCTTGCAAGTGTACTTGAAAACACTGGGTTTCATCTTCGCCACTTTTACCAATGCGTGGATTTGTCGATTTACTTTAGCCTTTTCCCAAAAGGATAATATGTTAGGATTAGTATCAGAGGGTGGAATCCTTGTGTATAAATGATGTGCTTTCCGACTAAGCAACGTTCCAATTCCCTTTTATTCAATGTAGATACATCGGCATAATTTTCCAAAATGTGCCACAATTCTTTGGCCTTTTCTAGTGTAAGCTCATGATCAACCTTGATCATTTTATTGATTTGCTCCCATCTTCCTTCATTGACCATGTTAGATGCATCATTATTTTGTTATTGTCCATGTTGAACCAATTCCAACTAAAACAAACCAAATATTTCAGTTGATTGGACACCTTCAAATTGCTGCATATTTCTTTCTTCCTCATACGCAACCCATTTTAGCCAATATGCATAATCATCTTCCTTTGCCAACTGATCATCCATGAACCTAGTTGCTTGGCCTTCAATGATTAAGTTCATCAATTGTTTGGGAGTTTTTAGCTTGACCAATGCATTCAAACCCTAATCATTGAGCTCTGTATCACATTCATGTTCTTGTAAAACTAGTTGGCTCATCTGGTCATTTTTTGCAACTCCATGAAGAAACCCATCCTCATTCATGTTGGTTTTAGACTAAAAATCTGAAAGGTTTTCCTCAGAACTTCAGTCCATCAATTCATTTGTATCTCCCATCCCATGGAATAGCTTTTTTCCACCACATGAGTATTTAGACTTAGTTGAAAAATCCTAGGGATTAGTTTGTGCAAAATGTCACTTGATCGAATTGGTGGTTCTAAAACCAACTACAACATGTTGACCATATTGAATGGTAGTACATGTACATTAGTTCTTGGACCTTGTCTAACTTGAATCAACTTGCGCTCCAAGTCCACAATTGCTCCTATTTTGATTAAAAAATCCAGTCCCAAAAACACGTCATAACTATTTGCATTGACTATCATTAATACCATGTTGCAAGTTGTTACTCCAATCCATTCACATGTGTTGCCTTTAATCCTTCCCATGGCCTAGGTCACCACACTAGAAATTGTCTTGTAAAATTTTGATCCTCCCACAAGATGCATAATACCTAGTTCTCTTACCACATTAATTGCTAGAACAAACATAGAGGCCCCTATGTTTACAAGACCCTCAAATGTATTATTGTTGATCTCCACTAATAGATGTAGAGTTTTGCTCAAGTGACTTTTGTTGATGTTCTATGTAAAGTTGGTAGGTTGGAACCCATTGTAGCTATAGTAGCTATGTGTGTGCCAGCTTGACTAATCCTTCCAAATACTCCAACTCTCTTGGTATGGTAAATATTGTTTCTATGGGGGTCAAGGATATTTTCCCCTTGATGAAATGGGTTAATATATTTGATCTTATTGCTGATTTTTTTCAAGGCCAATGGTCTTTCCTCTTCTCCACCATGCCTCTTCATTAGTAGGGTTGAATTTTTTTGTTTCTCCAATAGTGGTGTCCACATGCACCCATCGCCTTGGGACCCTGGTGTGTGAAAACAATTCATGATTGTCTCCACATATTTTGTCAAGATGAGTCCTTATTGCTTCTTCATTGTCAACCAACAACTCCAAATAATTAGTAGTGGTTGCACTTGGTTTAGAGTCCTTCTTCCAACAATGTTCCTTTGTATGCCCTAGTCCTCCACAAAAAATACACCTTAGGCCACAATTTTCAATCTCATCATGTAGACCTCCACATTTTTGACATTTTAGTTTGGCGGTGGCATACCTTGGACATTCATTAGCCAGTTGATCCTCTACATGACATATCTGGCAACCATTAAAGCTTGTGGATCCTTTGGATGTGGTGCTTGGTTTGAATCATAGGTTTGATTGTTTCCTTAACAAATTGATTAAAGATTCATTCAACATTTGCACTTGTTTTTCCACTACCATTTCTACTATACCCATGTTTTTTTCTTGTTCCCCTTTTAACAACTCAAATGGAGTTTCACCAAGCTCTGCCAACACTTGCTCCATTTCCAATGCAACATTAAGCAAAGCCTCCATATTGGCATAGTCCCTCATTATACACAACTTTTTGATCTCCGGTTGTAGGTGAGACAAAAACCTCCTTTGTTCTACATCCTTCAACTTACCTTTTGCAAATAACTTTTCCATTTGATCATAGTAGGTTTAAACCCTCTATTTGGGTTCTTGTTTGATCAAATCAAGCTTGGCTCTCACCTTCTCTTTGTCAACTATGCCATATTTCAACAACATGGTTGCTTTCATGGCTTGCTAGTTTGTAAGAGTGGCAACAAGCTTTTTGAACCATTCCTTGGATTTGCCCTTTAAATTGAGCTTGCCAATTTCAAATACATTCAATTCATCAATACCCCTCACCTCTGTTACCATTTCCAATCACTCAACCTAATCATGCACATCTTCAAAAGTTCTTTACCCTAGAACCATTCATCCATGCCCTTAGGGCTTGCCATTTTGAGTTGTTCCCTAGAGTCCACTACTTTTGATTCTACTGCATATAAAGGCTAAAAAAACTCCTTCCTAATTTAATCCCATAGCAAAATCTATATTTTCTAAACCTCTCTAACCCACTTGTTTTTTGAATCTAACCTTCAATTTGACATTTTGGAGACAATGCCAAAATGTCCAACCTTATTCATCCTATCTCATTATTTAAATAAACTTTTTATGTTAGGCATGTAGGATCTAATGTGTCACCGCCCAATGAGATCTAGTTGCAATACCCAAACCTCTCCTAACCTCGAAGTAGGATAACCATATTCAAAACTAGGTATGGCAAATCCAAAGATGGAAGGTTAAGGGATATCAGTAAGAACATAGTTTCTTATGGGTGTTGGCAAGCTACGATCTACATAATTTGAAGCAAATTTGGAACTACATATAGTATCAAAAGTAATAATACATAATATTTCAATCATTTTTAATATTTTTAAAGATCAATTACATATAGATGGTTTGGGCTTCAAAATTAAAGGAAGTCACAAGAATTATGAATATGAAATTGAGACATAATTATACATTTGTGTAAATGTACACCAATAATTTACTAAAGGTTTTTAGAAAACCCTTATTTGGCAATAGTTTTCCATTTTTTAAAACTTCAAATTTCATCATACTTTTGTCAAATGATTAAAAAAAAAAATTAGTCCAAGTAAATCTTCAATGGAAGAAAATTTGTCAACCTAAAAGAGTAATAATCATCAATATTGTCAAATGATTAAAAAATTAAATTAGTCCAAGTAAATCTTCAATGGAAGAAAATTTTTCAACCTAAAAGAGTCATAATCATCAACATTGTCAAGTGATTAAAAAAAAATTAGTCCAAGTAAATCTTCAACGGAAGAAAAATTTTCAACCTAAAAGAGTCATAATCATCAAAATTGTCATACCATAATGTACTAATGAACATTTTAAAATCATTTGATTTAAATTCCATGACCTTAAATTTTTTTGAAAACTTTGATGGCAAAGATTATTCTTTATGATCTCTTTTATGTGTGTGAAAATTTCATGGAAAAATTATTAGTAAATATAAAATTTCGTAGTCTTTTTGTTGGAATTGCAAAAATGTGACATGACTCTCTAAATCAAAATAATACTTTGTTAGATTATTATATCATTCATAACATAATGCTAAATTGGGATATAAACCATCATCTATTACAAAATTATTATTATTTTTTTTTCTCCAAATTTTCACCCATGATGCATGAAACTTGGATAGCTATTGAAAGTTGTCAAATTTTGACAAGTTTTTGTGTAGACCATAGCTTGCTAACACCCTTCTATATGGTCTGTCTATTGCCATCCATTACAAAGCTCTAACATTCTTCAAAACAACTTTAAGTCCTAGTTTGGATCATCATTGATCACAATGTGGGATCCAATAGGCAATTGATGTGCTTCATATTGTACCTTTTCTTCATGTTCAAAATTTTATCTCCATTTTCCATCAATCCTTCTTCCCAACCTCCACACCAAAATTTTAGACTCAACACCCGCATGTTCAACCTTGATAACCTTATCTCCACTGGCAAACAACTTGTCAATACCTGGAAGGAAAAACCTTACTTAGTGATGAGGAAACGTTGTAGCCACCGGTACCCACAAATCCCCTACCCTAGGTATTGCTTCAACTTGTTCATGCAACTCAATGCTCAAAAGATTGAATGCAGATGGTTGAGAAATAATATATGTCCTGATGTCGAGCAACAAGTGTCCAACTTCTGCTCCATCTCTTGTTTTCAGCCATAGTTGGGTTTTCATGTACATACTGGTGTGAGTGAGTAACTTGTATCGCCAAATCCCCTACTTGAGCTAAATCCATGTTTAATCCAATGATGCTTACCACATTGAAACCTTGCACACGCAAAATGATAGCTCCATGCTTAAGCAAGATGTCAAACCTAAGAAATGGTAAATCAAATTCACTTACATCCAAGATTTCCTCTCTATGTTATGCTTCTTCCAAATGCTCTATCCTTGTTTGGTCCATAGTAACACCATAGTCACCTTTCCTGATCTACATAGCACATACCCAATACCATCCACAATGTTATTAAACAAGTCTAAACTTCAGGAAAGTAAGCAATCCTGATACTAAAAAGAGGCAGATGCAAAACCTCACAAAACCCACTCAATAGCAAACAACACTTTAAGGTTGTTCCGCAACTGCTACTCACAATTCAGCTTTTAAACTCAATCAACAATGCATAAAACATGTTTGATACAAAGCCACAAGCAATGGATGACTACTACTAAATAATGCATTAAGACTACCCACTACAACTACATTCCTAAGTATGAAGAACTCATAAAGCTGCTGGATTAGATCTCTTCAGATCTCTCTGTTGGCTATCTTCATTTCACAGAGCATCAGTTTCAACTCCCAAAGACCCCAACAATGTCCCCACAAATTCTCGCAGGCAATGGACAAGAATGAGACTAATGTCTTCATCAACCCAAAATTTACAATATTCTCCCCTCAGAAATTTGTAGACACAACATTCCCAAAGTTCCCAAGTTAATGGGTGGTCTCAGCTTCTTGAGTACAATTTCCCACTGATCCTCACCACACACAAATTGATGGTTTCTTCAAACCAGCCATAATCATCCCCTATGGAGCTTCATCACCTCTAGCATCTCAATGTATTTTATTCATGCATGCTATACTACCCAATTCCCACTTCCTAACTCCAGTACACAATGAAACAAAAGTTGGAGCCATAAATTAAGTATCGAGCACAAGTGGGCATTCTTCCCATCCAGTCAGAGTAAAAATCCTACCTAGATTAACAGACAATGTTCTCAACCACAAATGCAAACACAAAACATAAAGAACCAGAAAAATAGTGAGAAGGTGCTTCTTAGCTTCTCAGCAGCTCGACTTTTTATGCTTTCTTATGACCATACTTCCTCAAAATCAGCCACAGAAGAATCTCCACCGAGCTTGCCATCAGCAAGAAACATCAAGGGCACAAAACTGGCAGTGAGAAAGGATAGACTCGGGCCGATAACCGGTTCTTTGAATTTTTGAGAATTGGCAGGGAAGTGAGGAGAGACTCGGGTTGATAACCGGTTCTTTGGCTGTTTCATATTTTTGAGAACCATGGTTACATTATGCCAAAACCGGTTCTTTGAAGTTTTGAGAACTGGCAGGTAAGTGAGGAGATACTCAGGTTGATAACCATGGTGGGTACATGGTCTCTCATTTTCTAAGAACCGTCCAAACACTGGAAAAAATCTCCATATCAAACAGAAAGTGCATGGTTGAAATTCCTGGCCGCCGCACAAGATTGCTCACCCAAATGAAAAGCTCCCTGACCTAGCCATTCACCATTCTCCTCAGCCAGCTCTATGTCACATTTTCACTGATTTCCTTTATCGTGTTTGTGCTTGGATTGCAGAAACACAGTCATCAGGAGAAACCCAAATCTGCAGGTGCAACACCAATCAACTATGAAGATAGATGTTTTTGCAATAAAACACTTCTGCCAAACCAATTCATTTTGGATTGAAAAGCACCCCAGTCAAGATTTGCTATCCAATACTCATACAGTCAATTCCACAGACAAAAAAAATGGTACCCAAAGTTCAATTTGACTGGCAAAGGTTTTAGAAGCAACTTATGCTCCAGCAACTTTTAGGGTAAATGCAACAAAAACCTTTTGCACAAGAAAATAAAAGGGGAAGCTATTCTAATGTTTGGTTTACATATATTGGGTTTTTCCAGCAGGCGGAAATTTAGAACACAATTCAAGAGAAAACACCACTCAAAAGGGATTCTGATGAATGATCTACCTGTTTGAGATTCACACAATGTACCAGTTCCTGAGCTTGACACCCAGCCTGCATCTTGGAAAACCCCCAAGGAACTGAGAAAGGAAAGAACAGAAGCTGGTCAAATATGGCATTCCAATGTTAAAAAAGAAGAATTCCAAGAACAATGAACGATGGCCAAACTGCGCAATGCAAAGCAACAGACTGGTATATCCCTTGGTATAGCCATTTATTTTTGGTTGGAAATATGAAGAACATTTTGTACATGACAATTAAGAGGGAGACCAATTTTTACACAAAACCTACACAAAATGACACTCAAAAGTGAGAGAGAGGTGAGATTCAATTGTGTTGAAAGACACCCTGCTTTCATTTACTGGGCCATCCGGCAACTCATAGATCTTGAACAACAGTACAAGCAACCAATCTCCAGATCAAGGCTGTGTGTGAAAGTCACACTCCTTTTGCCCTCACGAAAAAGCAAACTGGACCCAAACCAGGTCTCTCAAATTTAGTACTCACCGAGATCTAGTCCATCGGAGAGTCTAGTCTAACGGGGGAAACTAACTCCATAGATACAGAGAAAGATGTCACCTGCAAAATTTGAAGGTTATGAATGCAAAGAACATCAAGGAGATAAAAGAAGGTGTGGGTGGGTGGGGGAAAATATGCCCACTATCGAACAGTATAAGATCCTGGAGATGATGGAGAAACAGCTCTCATAAGATCAGAACCTAAGCTTGCCAGTTTCTTGGCTTCACTACCAATGCTCACACTCTGTTGTGTGCTATCACTATTGTTCTCACTGAAACCAGTTTTGGAAGCTTCACCTCCTCCTATCCTCTCTGAGTCTCCAATACCTGCAGCAACAGCCCCATTGCAATTCTCACCCAAGCAAACAACACCTGCTGTTCCATTCTCAGTTGCAAATCTTTCAGCAACATTGCACTCCACCACCTCTCCTGTTTTGTTCTTTGCCTTGTGACCATTCATTCCTGTTGTATCTCCTGCTGCTGCTGAATCAATACCTCCTCCGCTGTGCATTTCCCTATTTTCACTAGGACATGTGGTTGTTGACAATGTCTCCACCTCGTGCCTGGTCGCAGCCTCCACCCCTGCTGCTGCAACTGCATCATTTAATGGCCCATTGGAGGAAGCCTGTAGCAAGCCATCTGGGATACTGACAGGATCATTAGTGCTAGTGGGACCATTCGAAGAGACATAATCCACATTCAAAACTACATCTGAGCTGCCATCAGTTTCCACCTCATCTTGAAACATATCAAGGCTTTCATGATATACAGAATGTTCATTGTTGTTCAAAGGAACAGATGTTATGTCATTGCCATGAGAAATTGCTGTCGGCACTGCTGTCAAGTACGTTGGGGATGTTGTTAGCATCCTCTGCTGTGTTTCAGACACAGACGTCTCGCCAGAAGACACGTGCTCAGATACAGTCAGAACCAAATCTTTCATACCCTTGACAGCACCCAGATCACTCAAGTGTGAGACTGTTTCTCCATCAGATTCAGCCTTCTGTCTCTTGGAAGCTGCAGCATCCGTCTCTGTAATACTTGGTGTAACAGGGGTCTTGCGCTTGGCAGCAGTAGTGACATCTTCCATATCAGGCCAGATTGGATCTGCAATGGGTAGTGTCGAAAGTAAGCTGTCACTCTTCTGCTCAAACATTCCCACTCGCCCTTTGCCATTTGTTCCCAACCTTGCAGGGACATCCTCATCTTCATCCTCATAATCCACAAGCCCAAATGAACTTCCCCTGCATGGATATAATCAATTTATCCTTATCCAGTCAGCTACCCATTTTGGAAAACAATATAACATGACTCCCACAAATTTACTCCAAAGAAAAAAAACAGGGAAAATGGGCTTTCCATGAAAATCAATTCAAAAACAATGCCTGAGACACAAACAGTGATGACCCCCATTGCTAATGTTGGTCATCACTGTTGGGGAGTGGAACAAGCCCATCAGTTCTCTACTAGTGATGAATTCACCAATCAAAAAAGAACTGTCAGTATCTTTAATCTCTTTGCACACTCTCTCCTTTGTTCCTCTACAAGGGCTAAGTAAGCAACTCAGGTTAGACCATATCTAACACTATTCAAAGGAACGAATCTGGTTGCTTCCAAGAGATTCTGTGATATTCTGTAATAAGTTTTCTGCTGGGAAGAAGAGCATGCCAAGATGAATATCTTGTGAAAAAGGAATTGTCATGTGTTCTTTTCTGAAACTAACACACTGCACCTTACAACTTAGCCAGTGGCACATGAAAGATGCAACCAGTGGGTGGGAAACAGGAAGTAGAGAAGAATGTAACCTGAAAGGCACATTGACCAGAGCATTGCCATTGATAATAACTCCAGGTGCTGATTGTGGGCTTGAGGATGTGGTGCTCACTCTGGCAGTTGCAGTGTCCTCATCATCACTGCAGCCACACACCCACCTTATCAAACTTCCTTCATGGCTGTAGTTCCCATAAAGATACGCACACCTTGCACAACAATTCCAACTCACATCCGATCAAGCTCCAAAATCACAGCACACAAGCAGCCATTCTGCAGCAGGAGAAATGGAATATTTACCAAAGAATTTCAAACTCACCTGTCCTCATTGAAGTAATCCTCCTCGTCTTTGTCCAAAGCACGCTCATCCCTACGCTTGCGAATATCGGGTAGGGAATCCAGATGGTTCAGTCTGTCACGCACACGAATCGATCCATGATCTAGTCCCACATTGCTAATTGAACTCACAGCAGGTCCCTCCAATGCCTGCACGTCAATACCCATCCACATACCAATCAACTTAGGGTTTAGGGTTCCATCAACCTTCTCTAGATCTCAGCATTGAGGCTTGACAGGCTTGACAGAATTAACCTTTTCAGTTTTCTTACGTACAACTAAAGAAAACCAAGTACATCTGCTGCTGTTGGTTCCTACTGTGAGGTGTGATTATGGTTCTCGTGCAAAAGGCAATTTGATGCAATTTCACAGATCTGAATAGTAGGAGCCTTGGCAAATCAGTTTGTTTGATCCACATTTACTTTTTTGTGGAGGGTCCAGGTTTAAAGTTGACGGTTTTAGGGTCTGGAATGATGATGATGACACATGGGTCTTTCTTTACCTGCTCATACTTCAACTTCAGTGCCTGGAATGTATCCGCATAGTCAATTCCCTCCAATTGAGATGAAAATTTCTCAACCAAATGTGCAATAAGGCTCTTAATGCCCTCCTATCAAGAGAAAGATCCACACTTGGTTAGAAGAAACAACAGTAGAATCAATCAAATGAAGAAATACCAACCAGAGCGTTATTGAGGTTTGCAAACATGCCATACACAAGATGAAGAGACTTACTCTCCGGATAAAATCAATTAGCTCCAGAACAGCTGAGTTGAGCAGATTATAACGGTTTCCATTTGCCAAAAAAGCTGCAATAACTGGCTCAAAACAGTTGTGCTTCACTATGTATCGATAGTAAAATTCATCCTGCAACCACCGTGGGGGGTGGACAAGATCAGAAGACCCCAAAAAAACCAGAAAAATTGAAGCCATTTCTAGTATCCGTAAAACATGAACGAGACAAAGTCTAATGGCTGAAGAATTATCCGACCACTCCAAGAAGATTGATCTCAAGAGTCCACATCATCAATAAGGGAAAATGCAATATTGGTAGAAATCTAACCTTCAAAGCAATGCATGTGCGCAGAAAACGAACAGCTGCCACAACCAAGTACTTCTCCCTCCTGCGTGTCAACCTCAATATTTTCTCGACCACATTATTCCTCATTACATAATACCTGTTCCCAAAACATGGGAAATAACCCCAGTTAGACAATCAAGGTAACCATTTTGGTCTAATGGTCCATATATCTCCACACCTAGCATAGACTCAGCAAACACAGCACAAATACCAAGGAGAAGAAGACAGATGCCTCACCTAATCCTAAAGCGATGATGTTGCACACAGAAGCACATGAGCTCGCAGATATTTCCGAGAATCTCGGCTGGTGTAATCCTGTCACTAGATTTCATGAACTGCCTCCCAGTAGACTTGCCAGAATCGCTGAGGAGTCCCCCCTGGCCGCTTGGTTCTGGCGGGCATCCAGCCTTGAGCACTTCAACCATTTGATCCATGTACTTCTCATAAAACACCTCCAGAAACAGGCTTTTGTCAACTTGTGGCTGCCAGAGCAAAAAACACCCATTCTTAATCAGCACTTTCCATCACACATGGCCCAACAGTTCCTCTCACCATAAACTTCATGCCATTCCTTCTATCAATTCCAACATTTGACCAAATCAAGCTTGACACACACCACATTAGAGAAACTCTCTAAGCTAGACAATTTTCTGTCTTTACTGTAACATACCTAGGTCAATTCAGAAAGGACTACAATCAGAAGACAGCCAGGGAAAGACCCAGACCAACACCTGGAAAGGATTGTAAAAGGGTGATGACACTTGACAAGAATGCACGTGGATAAACTAAAGAAAGAAAAAGAAAAAGAACCCAGACCATAAAAAGACTTGTAAACTTCCCTTGATGACGTGCCCTAAACATCTTTCATAAGAATAGAGAAATCTCAATTCTCATGATGACTTAACCCTGAACCCTAATTCCTTATGTCTCTGGATTCTGGAATGCATTTGAGGCACTAAACAAAACCAGTACAGACAAAGAAACATATACACCAATGTAGAGGAGGGGGAGGATCTTCCTAGAAAATGTGTGTGAAATGGACACATACCGTGTCCATGGTTTCTGAGTCCAAGAGCATCCGCATGATCTCCAACAACTGTGCTTGCAGACCACCTTCACTTGGAGTCAACATCCCTGCTACCTGTATGTTTTCCAGAATACTGTTCAGTTTGATGTTTGTTACCAATTGTCAACCTGATTCCTTCCACAAACCCTAAACCCAGCTTTACACCCTCATGAACATATTAAAGCCATGGTCCAATTTTGAGGACAAGTGGAGTAATAATGCCCATTACCAATTCACTGAAGAGAGTGTGCTGTGGTTGGTGCACCAAAAATGTGCGGAGCAATACTGGGTCATGGTTCAATACTACTATCAATATGTCACACCTGCCAAAAAACAATCCACCGAGCCCCCCTCAGGGTTTAGGGTTTAAAACCCCATCCTAAACCCTCAATCCCACCAGCCAAAAAACCTATAAAGAGTAACATGACAAACTTCAACACCGAGACCCATCATTGCTTTTGCTCACAGCAATTGCAACAGAGAAACACAGACCATTCCCTGAGACTTGTATCACAAGTTGCAACTTGTAAGGACACTAGGCAACAGATGGAGTGACTCAATGTTGTCAATCTATGGGTCCAAATAGCCCCAATATCTAGACTAGGATAGATTGCATAGCTTGAGAGAAAAGATGGAAAAAACCCAAGACAAAAAAGCAAAAGGCAACTCAGAAGGCTCTCTCCGCAGATATAACCACGACAGAGAATATTCCTACACAGCATCTGGGTTGGTGTAAGAAGAAGAAGAAATTTAGAAACAAACCCAATGAGCCGAAAGCTTTCATCGCTGCTCTCAAAGATGGTCTTCACAATATCAAACAAACCCTCTTTAACCAGAGTGCTGCCAAACAAAAAAACAGTGCTGAAGAAGATCAATAAAATTGGTTCAACAAAGTTTGAAGGGGTCAGAAAGAGCAGCTGACTTGGGTGGGACATGTATGTACTTGATAAAACTTGTGACAGTAATGTAACATCTGATCTCATGTCATAAGAACCAAGAACAAGTTTGTGTGCTGCTGTAGCAACAAAGTTTGCACTACACCTACATTTTCCTTAAGTATTGACTTCATTCCTCAGTAATTGATAGTAGAAGACATGAACTGAGAGACACAGGATGTATAAAGTACTTGAAAAGCTGACTTCGAGTTGGAAGTTGAAGATGTTTGCTCAGATTGCAAAACTCCTGAAGAAATCGCACCTGTTGCACACAGCCAGCTTCACCACCAATGAAAACTATATGATGACACTGTGCACCCACAACATGCACACACCTTTCCGAAGGGAACAATTTCGCTGTTTGATTGACAATCACCATACCAGACTCTTTTAATGTACAACAACACTCTGAAGAACGTCAAAATGAAAAATGGCAACTCACCAGTTCTCTCCGGCTTCGATCCGGTGTATCAGGTGAACGGAGCTTTGAAAACAGCTCTGACAAAAATGCGGAATCATTTTGCAGAGATGAGACCACCTATCAGAACAAAAAGCAAAACTCTGCCATCAAAAACTGGAGAAAAAAGCTTGATTGTGCCACAAGCTTTATGCTGTGTAACTTTGGACAATCTTCATCCTCCATGAAGGTACACAAATCAGAAGAAGATCAATGCCAAAAGTACTCATACGGACCCTAAACCCTAAACCCAAGGAAATCATGAGTTGATACAAAGGGACAACATGGCAAACACATAGGCAACATAAGGACAAAGCATATGCAAGGGGGTTCTGTACACCACAACACTAAAGCCATGGTAGACTTACAACCATCCTTGGGAAGAGAGAGAGAGAGAGAGATACTTACTGCTACATTGTTGAAGAGCATGATGGAGTTAATAGTGACAAATGTCTGATCATCCAACACTCTAGGTAATATGACATCCTGCCATACAAGCAAGTGATCCCACAAACTTCAGCCCAACAACACCCACCAGCCCCAGAAATCTGAATGAAAAAACTAACCAATCTAAGACTTTACGATTCAGAAATGAGAGCGCTTCTCAATCAAAAAGAAAACTTCAACAGTAAGAAGATCAAATGCACATCATGTGTGTGGTAGAACCACTGCACTACTACCCAAGAGTTTTGTTCTCCATCACTTGCTAAGACAATTCTCCAAGACACGTAGATGCTGAGAAAAGCATTTGCAAAGAAAGATGGTAAGGACCCATATATAAGAACAACCTTGATGTAGCCGATTCGATATGTTTGATGAATCTTTGATAATATTGCTGGGTCACGAATGGGAACAGCCTGCAATTTCAGAAACTCTTGTTAAAGATGGTTGCAGGATGAGGCCTACCAGTCTCAACAGGGACATGTGACAGAGACAGACAGAAAAGCCCATGCTGCACTCCCTACTCCTCAATTTTTCACTGATCCACAGTTATGACTATCTAGCCTTCAAAAACTGAGTCTTTCTTGCCAAACTCGAAACATTATGGATTCCCTCGTTTTTTCTTACTCCCCACACCTCAGGACACTTTGTGATATGATAGATGTTCCTTCAATGGAAGATTCAAAGTATTACTAAGGAAGCAACTCAGGTGAGTCCTTTGAGAATCCTGAAAGTGGGACAGACTTTCCGACAATAGAAAACACATGGTGGATATGGGTAACAACATGTTTCCTGTCTGTTTTACCTCTTTGAAGACGACTTGCTCCCTCAAATATTTACGGTGATGTTGGTGAGTGGACAACTCTGAATCATCTGCAAGATCAAAGATAGATCAGCCAACAGATCTGCATTTATGATGACACCTGCTAAACATAGCTTTTGCAGAATTAGACAGACATGGCAGCTTGCCATGTCCAAGGCCCAGAACCAAACCAAGATTGCAACATCAGAAAGCAGGGAGTACCAACCAAGATTTATGCACAGACAACTAAACTTTGACTTACATTCCAGAGCACCCACAATGTCCATCAGGTACTCATCGCTGAAGATGATGTCAAAGATGTGGCCATCATTCAAGGAGACTGCAAAAAAACAAGTTGTATAACACCTTGTCAACACAGAGGACTGAGTGCTGCACCAATCCAATCTGGTGCACTACTAGTTAGGTGCACAATTTTCTCAAGTCTCAAAGACTAAACCCTAAAAACCCTAAACCATGATGCTCAACAACTTGTCTACGCTGGCTCTTCAGTTCAGCAAACCAACTCAAAAACTTTTTAGCACTAACTTCATCGACAACAATAGCAGCTGGTGGATCCGATTGCAGGAGGAACATACAACCTCACAAGGGATGATGCCTTTTCCCAGCCAGTTAAGCATTTCAATCTTGATGGAATATGAGAGAACTATATTTCAGCCAGTGTAAGGGGGGCCTCGGTGCTGAAGAGCTCCAAACTAATACCCACTGGAAAGCCTCCTCTCTTACAGCCAAGATCATCACAAGGTTCAAATTCAAGGGCCGCCAGTAACTTTAGACATAATGCTGCATCATCTCAGTCAATCTTTTCTAAAATCTTGGAAACATGGGCCGGTTTAGACTTACTCAATCCTTTCACAACTTTGAACATCATCCGCAGCCCTTCTGTATTCCCCCGTTCTTCACAAATCTGAAATATCTCCATCAGCTTGCGGATGTACGTTTGCTGTATATTAACAATATACATGAACATGAGAATGTTAGATTGTGCAAACTGGGAACAAATACATCCTAGAGAACCACACAAGCACCCATGTGAAACCTTGTCAATGCTTGCAAGACAAGAAACAAATTGATAAAATTTGTGGAAAACAAAATTTACAGGCATTCATTCCTCTATGTAGCTGCGAAGACCCAAAGATAAAAAAGCATGAAGGAAAAGCAGATGAAAAAACCAAGAGGCTTATTGTCTTACATCTCGAGCAATCAAAGTCGCAATCCTCTCTCGATTGAAAGGTAGTGCTTCCCCAATTGTCTGCAATGGAAGTTGTTAGCAAGCCATCAACACTTGACTACTGACATGACATCGCTGTTGCTCACTCACACCATGGCATTCACAAAGGAGTAACACCCATTCACTAGTCCAGCTCCAAAACCCATGTCCAAAATTTTACTTTAGGTCCACTCTTGCACCTGCATCTTTCTCAAGTAGTTATTCAAAGGAAACTCCAACAGTAGCATCAAGTTGAGTGCCCACCTTAACAATTTGTGGAAGTGCAGCAAGCTCTGCCGGGGGAAGATTAATCACTTCACTTCCACCACCCTCATGAAATGCATCATCTGTGGAAAAAAAAAACATTGCGCATTAAGAAAATCATGGGTTGCGTGTTCATGGCTTGCATATTTCCAGCAGCATCTTTCAACATATCCTTTTTCTTTGCAATGAATGAATGGCTTGACTAATAGCTGAAATATTGCTTGCAATGATTGACATTAACAAAAGTCAGTTGACAAAAACACACTATGGAGCCAAAGATTTCTCTTAACACACTTCCCTAGGAGAAGAAACAATTGCCACAACAACTGCCTGCTGACAGGAATTGAACAAAGGTGAAACAGCTTACCATCATCTTGAGATGTACCAGAATGCTCCAGGTCGTCACCCAATGGACGAGCACTACTCTCAAGACCTGTTTCCATTTGCAGAATTCAAAGCATTTGAGTGTCTCTCTCTCAATCCACACTAATTCACAGAATCCTGCAGAAATTTCAAGCATTTGGGTCTCTCTCAAAATCCACTATTCACCGAATCCCCAATGCCCTGACAAGATCAGCTAGTTTGTGATGACAGCCTCAAATACATACAGTAGTTGTATTCACTCATTTAAACTAGAGCAGCACTTCATGAGCTACTGGCAACTGTTTTGTTAAGAGTCATGAAACTCAGGATCGGTTGTGAAAGCATATCGAAAAATGCTCTTACCACCAACAGAAGGAAAGTGTATTGACCGTTGCACGCTGCAGATTTGGTCCCTGTGTGAATAAAACCAATGATATGAGTGAAATTATTAAAGCAAGCTAGGGAACTGCATGTGAAACCATAATCAACAGGAAGGCAAATCTTGCAGACATATTGGCTTCTGATTTGTCCTTGAGATGAGTGCTATTTCTCATAACATATGACCCTCTTGGATGTATATGAAGTAATCTACTTCTTCATCCATGAAGAGCCCTTTCTGTCTGTGAAGAGGGCTGGTTATGAGAAATAGTGCTCTATACAGGTCAGCTTGATTCGCCTTCCCTGTTGTCCCATAATCAGCTTTAGCCCACTGGCTACTGGATACAGTATCAACACTCCCACCTCTCGACTGTATCCAGGAGCCAGTGTCCTCTCACCACAACATGTGTACATGATGGAATGCTAACCATATGAAGGAGCAGCCCACTGTCTCTTGGAAGCTAAGTGCCAAATCTGTTGCCACTTCTGGATCTGTCCAGGAAATGATTGTGTCTGCAACCAACCCATGTGCCAGCACAGCCATGGTGTTAGTAAGTAAGATACTGCTCTGAATACAACAACAGTTGAGGCATTCGGTTTTTGAGATTGCGCAAAAAATAAGCCCATTAGGTCTCAGCAAGAAGGGCAAGTAGTACCACTGCCACTGCAACGTAAAAGAAACAGCACCCATCTCTGAGTCCCTACTACTAATAATGAAAACACAACACCCACCTTCTTGTCTGCGGTAGATATCATCTGCTGAAATCCGATGGACCAGAAGGGTTTGATTGTCTTCCTCATCAATAACCACTAAACCTACTGCCTCGGAGCGCTGCAGTGTCCCAGACAGCCACCAGTGAGACCAGGTCTCTCTCTCTCTCTTGTAGACCTTAACAATTTGATTTTCTTTTCCCCTCCCCTAACTAGGCGTCAGACAAACATCTCTCTTGTTTAGACAAACTAACAATTTGCAGCCATGGGTGTAAATGAGGAATCTGTTTATCTGATGCATTGGAATTTGGGCAAAAAATTATCAAGAAAGTCTTCTGCAAGCAAACTGCAACTCTGCTGTGGATGTGATCCTAAACACATATCAAAAGCAAAATCTCAATTTTTTTTCTGACCGCCTCTCAACATAAACTTGTATACAGTGGACACAGTTTATTATTGGCAGCATCCAAGTTTGGCTACAAATACGAAAACCCAAAGCCCTAGCTACTAACTGCAGGCTGAAGCCAATGCCACCTTAGACATCATTATCAACCCTAAGTCAATAGATCCGGGGGAGCTGTCTAGGGTTCAATCACTTTGCATAGCAGCAATGCTAAGTGAAGTCACTCTTTCAAGGATGCAGGTGAGGGAAAAAGTTACACTGTGCTGCTGTTCATCTCCCTTTGCATAGTTCATTTTTGTTAGTATTGGGTAAGATTGGGATTGAACAACCAACCAATTTTCTAACATTCCCCATAAACATGGTAAAGAAAAACGAACCTCTAAGTACTCCACAGACACATGACCAGTGCCCTTATCGTCCCATTTACCTTCATCATTGAGACGATACACCTTCACACGCTGCACAGACAGACAGAGAAAAAAAAGAAAAAAGAGGGTCAAGGACTCCTACTAGGTCATGATGAGCAGGAAAAAAAAAAAGGGGCTCTACAGAACAAACAATGATAAGAAAAAATGTTTACAATGGTGATTGCCATTGAGACCATGCCCAGCAATGCAATTGTTGACAAAACTTTTTTTCTATTGTCATCTCCAACCACAATCATCCAATGGGGTTTGAGACGATGATGCCACTTCAGTTAAGTGTAGGACAAAACAGAAAAATCGTCACCATCCTAATGACACAGACTGCAGGACTAGTCTTCCCAATCTCATCATGCCCATGTCAAGACCCCACAGGACAGTGTGGGGGAGGGAATAGCATCAAACACCCCTCCAACAATAGACGTGCCAGTCCATGTCCTCTATGTCTCTCTGCATATGCCACCTGCTGCTCATTTGGGGCTCAGGAATTCAGAGTGTCCAGTGATGATGCTATGATATCCAAGTTCCAACAACAAACTCTCTCCAGGGTGGGGGAGGGCACACAATAGTGCACCACTCTCTCCCTCTCTCCCTCTCTCACTCACCACCAAGTTCACATGTACTTTTGTAGCTGTTTGAAAAACACAAGACCTGGGCATACATTCTGATAGACCAGACATTCCTCATGCACCTCAGGGCAGGCAACAAACAGCAACATTCAAACAAACATCAAGGGGGCGGTGGGGGAAGGGGAGGTGACCACCACTGCTGCTGCTGATGATGATGCAAGAGTCTGAACAACAAAGAACCAAAAAAAAAACATGCCACAAACCTGAAGATAATTGAAATCCATGTGATTTGCACAGCCTGCTACCGCCGCAGTCATGTATGCTGCCTTCCTTGAACCCAGTCCCCCACAGGAAAAATAAAATCAAACCCTCTTTTCCCCCTAAGTTGTGAAAGAACCCCAACTAACTCTAACTCCTCCTCATCAGCAGCACAGCACCCTCATTTGCTGCAGCAGCAGCAGCAGCAGCAGCAACAGCAGAGCTTCTTCTCCGAGAAAATCCACACAAAGCCCTCTCCATCCATTTCCCCATAAACCCACTTCATGCCACCATCACAGAAACCCTCCCATCCATCCTTCCTTTTTGTTCACCTAGCAGCAGCAGCAACTGGGTTCCCCTCCTCCTCCTCCTCCTCCTACTCCTGCTGCTCCTTGCTTTCACAATTTCAATCTCCCATGCTTCTTCATCTCTTTTCCTTTCACAAAAAAAATCAATCTAACCGACACCCAACTCCCTATTCCTCGCAAATTACTCCCCTAAACTTTTGCCCACACATTTGGAGCCACCCATCCCCCTTCCCCTCCACAACCCCCCCTTTCCTTCTTCTCTCTCCTCCGTCTCGTCGCCGCCGTCTGAGCAAGTCACCAGCAGCCAAAACAAAAAACACCCCCTCTCCCACTTCTTCTTCTTCTCCCGCTATGCTCCCAACAAAACCCAACTCCTGCGTCGCTCGCGCGCTCCCTCTCTCTCGCTCGCTCGCTCGCGCGTCGTCGTCGTCCTCTTCTTCTTCTTCTGCTTTCTTTTCCTCGCTACCTCTCTACGGCCTCTCGGAGACCTACGAGCTTTTAGCCTAGACTAGGATACCTACGACTAGACTTCTAGGGTACCTAGTCCTAGATCCCCTAGGATACCTAGACCTAGACTTCTAGGGGACCTAGAACTCGAAGCTGTAGGGGAGCAAGGACTAGAGGACTAGGGATCTAGGGCAGCTAGACTAGGCTCTAGGGCACCTCGTACTAGGGCTCTAGGGTGCCTAGTAGGTACTAGAGTTCTAGGGGGACCTGGTAGTAGAGCTCTAGGGTAGCTCGTATAACCAGGACTATAGGGGGAGGCTAGTACTAGGACTCTAGGGGTAGGTTGTGACCGGTCAGTCTATAGACACCTAAGCTACGTGCACCGGCTACTGGCGGTGTGGGAACCGGGGCCCCGGGGGGTGGTAGCTTTACACGTCGGAGCCGACAACCAGGTCCACATCCCGGCAACCCACGTGCGAAAGGGAAAAAGAAGAAGGTTTGGAGCGTTTTCGGGACCTGGGCGACGTGGCAAACTGGTATCGGGACCTGGAATGGTAGACACGACACAGTACTACTACTACTACTACTACTACTACTAGCCTATTTCCTATAATAATTTTTTAAAAATTAGCGAAATTTCGCCAAAAAGCGAAAAAAAACAAAAAGAAATTCGAAAACGAAGAAGGGATTTTGGTGGGTTTCGATTCGCCATAAGTGAGAAAAAAAACTAGTCAATAAATAGCCAAATTTTTTTGGCCTTGCCTACCAAGGCAAGAAGGATATTGTTGTATTTAAAATTTCATTATAGAGTATAGTAGCTTAAGGGATTTTGGTTTCTTTTAGAGGACCTTTTTTTTTTTTTTTTTTTTTTTTTTTTTTTTTAAAATTTTTTTTTTTTTTTTAAAAATTTTTTTTTTTTTTTTTATTTTTTTTTTTTTTTTTAAAAAATTAAACCCCCCCAAAGTTGATACACCAACCCCTTTTA
>Ga0116231_10004181_pt1 | contig 29394 bp, 28 predicted proteins | sample S1TSphgellanicum_2_FD_89695 | JGI IMG/M metagenome (GOLD analysis project Ga0116231, IMG submission 89695) | Host-associated microbial communities from peat moss isolated from Minnesota, USA - S1T2_Fd - Sphagnum magellanicum MG | ecosystem: Host-associated > Plants > Peat moss > Unclassified...
CGTAAGATGTGACCATGCGCGACGCCATAATTTCAAGCAAAGGAAAAAAGGTTAGATCTTCAATCGAAATCAAATTGACAATGAAGGTGTGAAGGACTTGTTACGTTGAGGTTTCATAGCATAACTTTTTATTAGTTTAGTTGTAGATCTTGAAATTTGGTAGCAAGTTGCGCCTTGTTGTTAACTTTCTAGAGAGCTATGGCAAGCCAAATTTGAACAATCTATGTGTGAGAAACAACATTTTAAGTGACTAATGGTCTGTAGCAAGGTTTAATCATCACCTTTGTAAAACCCTTTCGGGTTTGGTGGTATAACTCCTTACTATCATAGCTACAAATCATAAGATTTGGTAGGTTAGTGCGCCTTGTTGTTAGCTTTTTAGAGAGCTATGGTAAGCCAAATTTGAACAATCTACGTGTGAGAAACAACATTTTAAGTGACTAATGGTCTGCAGCAAGGTTTAATCATCACCTTTGTAAAACCTTCTCAGGTTTGGTGGTATAACTCCTTATTGTCGTAGCTGTAAATCATAAGATTTGATAGGTTAGTGCGCCTTGTTGTTAGCTTTTTAAAGAGCTATGGCAAGCCAGATTTGAACAATCTATGTGTGAGAAACAATATTTTAAGTGACTAGTGGTTTGTAGCAAGGTTGGACATGGTGTTAAGTCCTTAAACATTGGTTTGGATGAATGACAATTTGGCATTAAGTCCTAGAACGTGTAGTGTGTGAGCTTGAAAAAATATATCTATCAGTTTTAATCATAAATAATGCATAGGAGGTACTTAATTTCAACTACAAACGCAATCTAACATTTAGAATTGCACTAGCATTCTTTCCTTCACCAGTAGCATTTGTGCTTGCAAGCATAATCACCTTGTAGAACTGGGAGTAGAGGGACGGAAAGCCACCTCACACCCAACTCCTTCTCCTTCCACTATTTTCACCTTTGGACTCGCAGTTGAATCTATCAAGGAGTTTGGGGTGCATCACCCTCCAAACAATGGGGGGAAAACATTTTCAATATCATGTTTTCCAATTACACTAAAAAAATCAAAATAAATTTTTGTTATTTTGATTGTGGCTAAATGTTGTAGCAATGTAATAGGCCATCCACCTAACAATGTTTTTTTTTAAACTGAATTTTTGCCATTTTTTGACAAAGAATTTGATGCAAAACATTTTTAATGTAAATTTGACTAATTTTGTTAAATTTTTGGAAAACATTGCCGAATTTTTTATATCACAAAAATGATGAAAAGAAAAACATTCAAGTTGTTACCTAGTTGATGTCCAAATTGTAGCAAACCATTTAATTATTAATTGGTGAAACCCTGGCAAACTCCATCAAATAAAGCACTAAGCAAAGGGAGGAAAAAAAACAAAGAGAAAAGATTATTAATTACCCAATGGAGGCATAGATTGTAAAAAGCCATTTATTTTGTTAACATGTTTATTGCAATATGCCATTTATCTAGTCCAAGCCTAGGATGTAGGAGGTCATCTATTTTGTTGATGTGCTTGCTATGTAGGCCATTTATTTAGTTAAAGAGGAGGCAATTGTTGGCCACCCATCTAGTTGAAGTTCAGATGTGAAAGCCAATCCCACACCTCAATGGCATCCATAGCATGTATTGATTATGTGAAATTGTAGGGTAAAGCCCAAGGGCGAAAGCATTACCAAAATAAATGCATGCACAAGGCAATAGCCAAAGGCAAGCCCAATTTTAGTAATGCCTTAACCCGAGGGTTTTACCCAACATAGAAACAAACCCAATGAAAGAAAGGAACTTTTTGAAACAAAATGTGCTTCCTTTCCTTAGATGAATTTTGTTCGCCTCGTAACATTACCTTGAAATACACTTCAAATTTTCTATGAAGTCTTTATGGGTGATGAATATGTTACATTGTTGAAGTTTTGAGTTTTTACTTATCTTTTTAACTATTTTTAATTATTGAATTATGAGGTTCATAAGAATAACCAAGCTATTGGGCTTAAATGTTTAAAGGTTGAAGAGTTAATAAAACAACATCATGTGGGCAACCATTCTTAAAATGTTGATCATGAAATGTTAAAAGAAAGGGGGAAAAAAAGGTGTTGGGGAAAGATGAGTCCCATCATTAGTAAGGTTGTGACCCTAATTCATTAAGAGTTTCATTAATCATTAAGGTGAAATCATCACTAATTCATTAAATTAGAAATTTAATGAATTCATCACATCTCTTAATGATCGATGACAAGTTGGTATGGACAAGCGAATTTACTAAAAATTATAAATTGTCACATGACATTTATTATTTAAATTAGAATATTATTTGATTATTTAATATTAATTCAAATATTTATATTTACATTATTAATAAACGCATCATTTATGTACATATGGTCAACATACACCATGCATCCATGTTGATATGAAGCAAATGGGGTGATGATTGTATTTATCATATTATTTACTACAAATGTTTTGCAAAAGCCAACTTTAACTATTATTATATTTTTTATACTATGTGAAATCAAGAATATAAGTGGATCATGAGGTGTAGGAAGGGAGGGTTTTTTGGCCTACTCCTTAAAAATGGGACAAACCATCTTACACCTTTAATTAAGCCTAATTCATTTTCCACTTTTAAAGAGTAGGTGTAAAATCCCTCTTCTTTTCTAGGAAAGATATTCACAATGTTCCAAATACACTAAGGAATTTTTCAAGTGTTTGAAGGCATTGGAACAAAGGATTCGTTCCCAATTCACATCCCGAGGGAGGGGTGGTAGGTTGATTTGAAAACACAAGAACAATGATAACATAGGAATAAAGGTGTGGTTTTCATGCCTTCAAACAACATAAAAACCTCATAAATTTTATTTTTATGTAATTGCAATGCATGTTTAGGATTTAACTTTACCCCTAAATTGAATCAATTATGATTAATTTAGGGTTTAACTTTAAACCACAATTAAATCCTTTTGCATCTTGTTCCATGTTCCATCATCATTTATGAATAGTTCTCTTATGATTGTTTATATTTTTCATTTGTTCATTTGATGTTCATTGCATTATTTTCATAAATGAATTGTTTTGCCTTTGTTCAAACTTGCTTGTTATGGTGCGTTCCTTATTCATTGCAATGTCTTCATTTGTTAATTTATAGATTATCAACTCATGCAATGTTTTCATAAGCTTATTATAGTGCCTTCATTTGCTTCTATAATACCTTCATCAATTGTGTAATGTATAAATGTAGTTACAATGTCTTTCTCAATAATGTGTGGTGCCATTAAACATAAAGGCAGATGTTCATTGTACATGTTGGCACATGCATTTGAAATACTTGCAATGAAATGAACTTTTCACTATTGGAAAATCAATAGTTCATCTAATCTTGCGTAAATTTAAACATGTGGTGGACAAAATTTTCAAAAACCTAATTTGATGGGTTGAAAACAACAATTTGTCACATGTCATGGGAGGTTTAAAGACTTGTCAAGTCTACCAAATATCTAAAGGTCAATGATGTTTTCATATTCATATGAAAAGTTTAAAGTTTAAGCTTTTGCAAGAAGTTGAACTATTTTTTCAAATCAAAGGTGCATACCATGCAACAGTAAGGCACTAATGTTGACCACAAGAAATTTTTGACATCTTCATGGGGATGCCAAGGTTTATGAATGACATATTATGTTTGTCTTCAATTTACCAAAAGGTTGCATGGGTAGATCAATTTTTTCAACGAACAAAATTTGCATGAAGGATCAAGCCTTATATAATTGACAACAAGTTGGGCTATCTATTACTACCATAATTAATTGGACCTCATAAACAAATAGGATTCATGTACATTATACTTAAAGCATTGTATAATAAGGAATTATGTCATGTAAAAACCATAGTAAAAAACAATCTTGGTATGTTGAAAAATACCTTTCAAAAGTTGATCATCAATTTGAACATAACATGACATTGGAATTCAAATGCAAATTAAATGCACACTAAAATGAAAAAAATAAATCTAAATGATTCATTTTAAAACAATTTGAATTGAATTGTTCAAACATTGTACTCCAATCATGGGTTTAGTTCACTAACCCAATTCATTAAAAGGCTTTCAAAGTGAAACAAGTTTTCCTATTCAATTTTAGCTTGAAAAATAGTGTGGGGTGGTCAATATGAAAATTACATTAACATTAATTTGACCCTTTTACTTGACTTTATAGCTTTTAAATGTTTAACATTTTTTCAATTTAATAGGTTATGTACTTTATAATGTGATCTTAAAACAAAACTCATTTATTTGTTTTTTGTAAATGGCCATTTTTTTATTGCCAAAAATGCATTACATCACCAATTATTGCAAAATTCATACCAATATTGTGGTTGTACTAACGATTCTGCCACATTGCAATTTTATCTAATAGGTTTTTAAATTACACCTTGTAATTCTCAACAACAAAAGATGTTAAACATTAAGAATGTATGTTTTGAAAACTTTTGCATACAATTGGGGTGTTCATGTGAAAGTATTACTAACATTGGAAACATTAGCTATAAGGTCTATCATAGGAAATAACAATGAAGTGATCCCTTTTAGTCAAAACGGTGGACGAGATAAAACACATCCTATTAAAGATAATCAAAGAATTTTGAAACATTCTTTGAGGAGGTTGGCATTAGGGGTAGGTAATGGGGATGATTTGTCACAAAGGTTGATTAAACAATAGTTTTTGCTTGCACAAGACCAAAGGAAAACAATTGAAAGTCTTTAGTAAACATGGAAAAAACTCCTATTGGTGAATTAGAAAGTTCCAAATTTGGAAACTTTACAAGGATGGGATTAACTACAACATAAAAATAATCAATTGATCTTTCAGGCTATGAATGGGCATCTAAATGTGAAATGCAATATTGCTATGGATTTAGGTTTGGTTATGCTACCTTTATCCTTTACAAGGAATGGGTTTGTTGGGATAAAGAAAATAGGTTTCAAACATGAATTGCCTTTGTGGGATTGTGGGAAATTTTATGAATCAATATGGTTATAAATCCTTTGTGAGTTCATAGACAACAACTAAGATATGTGAAATTCAAGTTACAATGGTTGCCCCCATTGTCCTTTCACTACTTTTACATGGTTAATTTGTTTTCATTTTTACTTTTTTTCAAATTTGATTATTTATTTTTTAATTATGGGGTTAATTTTTAAGGTTATAATTTGAATTGATGTTCTACTAAAGTTTGAATAGATAATCTTCAAACTTTGATATCAAGCGATCTTGGGTAAATCTATGATAAAATGAGGCATTACATGTGTAACCATTCTTGAATAACATGCTTGTAAATTCTCAACTCAACTTCAAATTCAATATTTCTCATGTAACCAATGTATTGTGATGTAATATACATTAAGAATGACATATAAAAAAATGAATCACTTCTATCAACATTTTTGAAGGTGGAAAAACACTAATTTAAAATTTGTAACCACTCTTAAAGTCTTAAGTAAATAGTCTAAAAAATCTCATTAACTTTTTGGAAAATTTTCATGTATTAATGAAACTTGAATAATTTCACTTTACGTGGTCTAGTATCATCATTTTGGATTGATGTAAAAAAAAATTATAAAATTCATAATTTACATTTTCCTTTTCCATAAACCTTGGATAAATGTAAAGATAAATTGAAAATAAAATAAAAAAACATTTTTTGGTATGCAACCATTGCAAAAAAGTTATGTTTTAATAAAATTTTTGAATATTACAATGCCAAGTCCTTACTCCTATGTTTTTGGAAAAAGAATAAGGTGTGTGTTGTTTGACCATAAACTTACCTTATCACCATTTCTATTTAGGTGCATTAGAATCTTAAATACATTGATTAGTTTTCAATTCCTCTAAAGCTAAATTATTTTTTCAATTCTTATGAAACTAAATTGTTTTCAATCTTGGTAAAAGTTGAATGAAGATGCAAGTGGTTTTTCGAATAACTATGTTTTTAAATATTAGTTGAAATGTTGTGATTAATTTTTCATACTATTGATGGACATGTGAAAGAAATCCATATGCTTAAAATTTTGGGCATGTTATTATCTACTCATTTACATGCACTTCCAAAAGTTTATGAAGTTGGTTTGGAATCAAGTGGCAACCATCCATTGTCATTCATGATGAAGGTGACATGGTTTAATATTGTGGTATATAACTGTACTTACTCTTGTCATGTTAATTTTAAGTTTGTGAAAATTGATCTTGCAACAACCTTCATAGTTTTATCATGGAGTTTTCTCTACAATCTCACATATATCCTTGTAAACGTGTTAACATTATATGATGTTTTCTTGTGAGGACTTGAACAAAAAGTGCTTGGATAACCAAATTAATTATGTTGCACATGAACAACCGTTTGCTTGGGTTGAGAATCCATTTGATTTTTGTGAATCATTCTCTAAAAATTACCAAGGTGGTTGTAGCCATCTTCTAATCATTTGGGACATTGTTTGACCATTAACTAAAATGATGATTCAAAGCTTTTCAATCATGATTTTCCATTTGGGATGCATGCCAATATAATGTTTTCTAACAAATTTATGACTTGATGATAGTCTTCCTGAAGGCTTTAGGGAATAGATGCTAATGAATAGGTACTAATTCTTAAATGCATATAAACTTTCCCATTTGCTTTGAATTACATCAATGGTTCCTTTGCAACCAAAAAGTTTTTGATCAATTTTTGATCTAAAATGAGAGTTTGCCACTTGAAAATGTGTGATGTTGAAACTTATTTTGGTCACCTGCAATTTGGTATATGTGCATTATTGATTGATCGTTTGATTAATTTTTTAGGTAGATAATCATTCAAATTTCATACAAACATTTCCATTTGTTTTGAGTTGCATTCTTGGGACTCCTTTGAAATCCTTTCATTTTTTGGTATAAGAAAATAATTTTCCAATTGAACATATGATATAATAAAACTTTTTTTGGTTGCATGCAATTGGGTATTTATGACATCTTAGCTAATTGTGTATTTGATTAAGTTTGTAGGTAATTATTTGGATTATTCATTTTCATCACATGTATGATTAAAGTACATGGCTTTGTTACAATTGTAAAATGACCATTGAATTATTTCATGAAGAGAATGAATAGTGATTGGGACATCATGCATGCCCAAAAAATACTTGCATTCAAGTGAACTATGTGCTATGTTATGTAATTTGATAGCAATAACAATACTATTTTTTCAAAATGCCTCATGGAATCCATTGATTTGTATGTTTTATGGAGTCCATTGATTTATATGAAATTTTCATTAAATTTCCATGATGTGTAGAGAATTGAAAAACATGAACTTTTTGAAATCAAATGACTTGCAACAAGCACATTTACAAAAAGGCTAGTAGATGGTGGTAAATGATCACTTTTTCAAAGGACAATTTGTATGAAGATGTAATGGAGATTACAATCCAATTTGGAGAATATGTGGGGTTATATTGGGTGTTGATATAGAGAATGTTGGTTGGTTTTAGGTTGACGAAAGATGTGACATGGGTGGGGAGGTTATTCATTATTACAAGCTTTCATTTTCTTCATGTAGATTTCAAATAAGAGTAAGTAGTTGTCATTGTTAATTTCCATTATGCATTAGATTTGGGTATTGTTAATTATAATGAAGTTTCTCTTACAAATGAGAGATATCAAGGCCTCTTGTTATCCCAAATTGTACTATGTTCATGTTTAAAACTCAAAACCTTGCTATTCTAGTTTTAATTCTAACTTTAGTTTATGGATACACGATTTAATTTTTTTTTCTAATTTTTTTTATTTAAAATGAGTTAGGGGTGAATATAAAGGTGTTAGGGAGAAGTTGACCATTAGTTAAATTTTTCAAATCATTTGTAATTGTGTAAAAGTTTCCCAAGTGCTACATTAATCAATTAGTTCAAAGTTGTGAAGAATGTTAACAATTCCAATTAATGGGTATGTTATTGGAAGTTACATGATGGAAGAAATCAAAAAATATAGGCACATCAACATTATACTAACATCTTGCCATGGACTCTAATTCACGAATGGCCATTAAAAATTTCTTTTGTTTTACGTTTCAAAAACAATTCATGCATGGTTTTCCACATGCGGATTCATTACAATCTATCCTTGGGCTATAATTTTTTTCAAACCCAAGGATAGATTGCACACGAATGTTATCATTTGCAACAAATTTTTGCAACTAAAAAATATCATTTGCAATTGAAAAATATAATTGTAATTTTTAAAAACTGCAAACAACATTTTAGTTGCAAAAATTGATTGCAAATGATAGTTTATCATTTAGTGAATCTTCTCCCATTGAAATGCTCCAATCAATTTGTAATACTTTATATTTTTATTGGTGAGGTAGATAAAATCTTTGATTTTTTGTCTATAAACAACCCCCAAAAAATAGGAATGAAGTGCAATACCTTTATGACAATTCGCAAACTTCTCATAATCGAAATGGAACACATTCCACTCATCCTTGCACATCATATCAATTCTTGGAATTTGATTTTGTTCTCCTTTTATAGTTGTTTAACAATTTTGTCCCAACATTACACAACAAATATCATCTACATTTTTAAATTGATGAACTCCTTCTGAACTATTTGTTCTATGTGTTTGCAAAAAAATGAACATTAACATTCGTGTGCACAATTATCATGTTGTTGTTAAGGAATCATATCTTTTCCACCACTATGTCATGTTTTTGTCATTGCTTTGACCTTTTCCTTAACTAATTGAATTGGTTTGCTTCCATGCAAAACTTGCACTTACATATAACCATGTTTTCAAACTTGCAAAGCCATTACAAAATAGTTTCTTCACAACAAAACTATGGAATTGCCATCACACTATTGACACCATGGTAGTTTATCATTATACTTTTTGAATTTCTAGATTAACATTGTTGATAGGGGTTCGAAATACTAAGCATTTAAAATTTGAAAATACTTTAACATTACTTTTATTTTTCACCAATTTGATAACCCATAATGATAGACATTATGTTTCTTTGCCATGTAGGCAATACATGTCAATTATCTATTAGTCCAAACATCATCATATGTGAACAGAGAATTAAAATAATCTTAGTAATCATTGATTTAACATGTTGATATTTTAAAGTGTGAACTAATCATATATCAGGTTCTTATTTTGTTTAAGGGCATGAAATGAAGGATGAAGGGAAGGTCACATTAGAGTTATCCATAAAGTCACCCTCTTTTTCACCCCCTATCCCCTCTTTCAGTGATATCTGAGAAGTAAGGAAGTATTATTAGATCTGGCTATGAAATGCTGAAACTCAGCATTTAATGCACAAGGTTCGAGTGTAATTATAATAGTTGTACCGATAGGAGCAGTGAAAATATATGTAGCAGCAGTGGAGGCGCTCAGGAGAAAGAAAAGACAGGATGAAACTCAGTTTAAGATCAAAATTGGTGGAAAAACTAGTTTGGGTCCCAGTTATTTCCTTTTGTAATATTTCCATTCCCAGTTCTGCGTTTGATGCCCGATTATGCCGAATCTGGCGATTCTCGCCCCCTAATTGCCTGACTTTACGGATAACTCTATTGTACTTGTTTGAGGAAATACAAACAAGGTAAAAAGCAAGTGACCTTGTACAAACTAACACACCAAGCATGATGGACGGTGTGTGGACAAAAAAACACTTTTTCATTATAATCAAATTCCATGTACCTATTCACAATGGTTGACAATGTATTACCCATCCACATGCATCTACCTACCTAGTACCCACCAAAATGGTTTACATACTTACTCATGTAGTAACCATATATAAAAATTATCTTTTTAGCATGTCACCAAACCATAGCATGATTTCTAAACTTTTTTACTTTCCTCTTTGATGGCGAAAATTTTCAAAAAATTTCCAAAAAAAGAAAATTTGGCCAACAAAATCCCTGAAATTATACTTTCTAGCCATTTTTTATTACATAATAATAATAATAATAAGTAGAAAAAAGAATCTCCCCAAGTGCGAAATTGTGAGAAAAAAACACATGGTAGGTAGTGTACCCTAGGTACTGTCCTGTTGTTGATTGTAGGCAAAATCCTACATAGGATCTAGGCTTCCAATCTGAGCCGTCCTGAGAAGCAGATCAAGGGTCATCCAGTGTCGCCCTATCCATCACGACTCCACTAGTTACGAACTCAGGAACTAGTTTCTCTTCGAATCCCCTCACAAAAAATCCCCGCAAAAATCCATCCATCGCGGCGAAGGTCGGAGTTTGCAGAGGAGGCTGTGGATTTTTCTGGGTTTCTTGATGTGGGTTGGAGTTCAAAAGAGCAAAAGATAGAGAGAAAGAGAGAGCCATGGTATCCCTGATGCATGCAGGAAGCATGTTGACGAAGCGGTTTGTCAGCAGCAGCAGCAGTAGTTCCCCTCCTCTTCCCCATGGCTATGTCATCACTGCTGCAATCCATTCCTCAAATGGCGCTTTCACCTCTACTTCAACGGGAGCTCTGGTCTCTTTCGCAGGCGTGAAATCGCTCCAAACGCCAAAATTGCAAAATGCTGGAAAAGGAAAAGCAGCAGGAGGCTGTTTCAGAGCTTGTAAACAGAAGAGGAGTACAGTGTGTGTAGCAGCTAGTGTAGAAACAGCAGAGTCTTCTTCTGCAACACACATCGATGTTTCCGAGCAGAGACGGGCAATCCTTGAAGAGAATGAGCGGACCAGAGGGTTCACTCTCCAGGAAGTGGAAACAGTTGGGTTCCAGGATTGGCATCCTTCCACGGTCGTCTCAGTGCAAGATCTCATCCCTGGAGTGTTGCGTTGCATCACTGTAGAAACGGAGGTTTCCAGAGAGGTAACCCCCCTCCCCACTCCCCCTTTTTTTGCTTTTGCGCACATACCCATTTTTCAACACAATCTCATCTCATCAACACAGCACATTCTGCTGTGAAAAACATTTAGGTCTAGAGTTTTGTAGTGAGTGCATTTCGTGATGGGTTCTACCTAGGAGGTCACCATCATTGTTGGCTGATGTGAATTCGTTTCGTATGTTCCTGGCTCAGTTTGTTGCACTGGACAAGGCATACACAAAGCCCGGGCAGATAGTACAATTGAGGATGGGTGAGAAGGAAGCAAGAGTTGCAGTGTCAAGTCCTCCATTTTCTCAAGATATCAACGTGCCTGTGTTGTACAAACTGCGCGGTGACATCCCTGCAGGCACTACCAAGCTGCCACAATTTTCTCTCTCTGTCAAGGCTTGCTTGGACCTGCATGTTGAAGAAGCATCTGCTCCAGAATTCTTCAATCTCATTGAAGGTTACTACTCTCATTTTTTTTTTGCACCAAATGTTGTACTTACTGGGGGCTATGGCTCTCTTGAGTGCTAGCCAATATCCTGACCATGAGTCTTCTTGTTGCTTCTGTGAATGCAACAGAAACTTCAGGATGCAGATTCTTGTACAATTGCCAGTCATGATCAAGGTGGTGATGGTCTGATAGTTAGGGTTTGGGCTGGAACTGACATGACATTTGGAGAATTCTCAATACCTACTTCATGAAGATGTTTTGAGAAGATGGCAAACTATTGAGGTTGTGTAGATGAAGAGATATGCTGTTGGATGGGTTGCAGGACAGGAGTTGGAATTGGGAGCATTTGAGGAAACAGGTCTGGACTTGAGGCCTGTAATGTTTCTGGCCCACTTTCCTACACTTATCATCTTTGCACAGGGACTGGGTATTGCTGTTGCTCGTGCCATTGTCGAGGCAAAGGATGGTGATATTGGCAGTCTCAATCTGAATTTCCGCAATGATGTCCGCCTCTACTACACAGCCTCCAAGCCATCCATGCTTGCATATCAGGTTCTAGCATTACTTTTCACCTCCACTGTTATGGATTATTATTCCCTTCTTTCTTCAGAAGAAGTCACTATTCATGAATTGTCCTGCAACATAACCTCAGACCATGTCTGGAGGATGCATCATTTTTCCCTTGTGTTCATTAGGCTGTTGGTGTTTTGCAGTCAAATTTTGCAGACTGGGAAGCAAAGAAGGTGAAGGTCTGTACAGCCGTGGACGAAACTTCTGGTGAAGAGTGGCAAGGATGTGTTGGCTCCTTCACCAAACTATGGGATGAGGATGATATTGAGTATGATCCACAAACAACAGCAGCTGTGGTCTGTGTGGAGAAGGGGGCCAGGGATGAGTTGAGGAATCTACTTGCAGAAGCTGGCATTCCTCAACAACAAATTGCTACATGGGACTACTAGTTGATTACTGCATGACATTCACAAGGTGATTGGAAGGATGATGAGTAATAGAGGTTAGAGGCGGAACAAACCCTTACAGGGATTATCCTCGAGTAATAGTGCTGCAGGAATATGATCAAGAAGCAATTGTGCTCAAGTATTCAGCTGTCTGGCTACATTCTTTCAATGGCTTCTTGGTTTTTTCCAGCCACCACCTTTGTGTGAGTTTTGTTCTTGGTGGCTTTGCGCAATAGGGCCAGATCATTCAATTGTTGTGCCTACTGTTTACTTTGCATTAAAACATGGTGTGGAGATGGTGCTGTTCACTTGATTTGACTGCCAATCTTTTGCAACCACAATGTGCTTATGATGTACTAGAGAAAGTGTCCCCTAGGGTGCAGTGCATTCTGGCTCTGGTCCTGGTAACCCTTTAAGGTGAAGCTGAGCTGGAAAGGCGCAGTAGGGTGCAAAATGCACCCTAGAGGGTGCCTTCTCTGCTGTAAGGGCTTTTTAGGCCATGTTCTGTTCTAATTAGTACTTTAGTTCTTTCCAAAAATGGGAGGTTGCTGAAAATGGGTGCTTCTTTTTTCCAATCATCTACTTCAGTTGCACCGCACCCAAGAATGCACCGAGCTATTGCACAAGAGAATGCAATTTGCAGAGAGACTATAGTCAAGAACAAGAATCTTGGTCCCAGAATTTCTTGACACAAATAATATTGGTTGGCTGGTCAAAATGATTCGGTTAGCAATTGATTGTTGTTGATTGACTAGCATATAGTGATTGACTCACATATGATTCTTTTTTTTTTGAAGGGCTTTTCAAACCCACACCATCCAAAGCACGATTATAAGAGCATTCTCATTTTCACACCAATGGGAAACTCCCAGAATCAAAACGCCAAGGGGTAAAGAGCATCTCTTCCTTCTCCAGTCCAGCCATGGACTATATATCACTAAATTAGAGGACAAATAGCAATAGAATAGCGCACAAATGGATTGTGCCACCAAACTTTTGGGTTGAATGTTGTATTCTGTTATAAGGGTGTGGTAAATCACAATGATTGGCCCAAGTGCTAATCCATAAATGGTGTCGCAGTAGAGTATTGTCCATGATTCATAGTCATGGGTGAGGTGGGGGAACATAGATCTATATGTAAGATATTGATACTAACCCTAATGAGGTGCATTGCTAGAGATGTTTGTTCTAAGTTATGCAATGAATATTGTAACAAGCCAAGCACACCATACCAAAAACATCCATGCAAAACTTGGAGAGCCATTTATTATAGTCTTCTTCACTTGTGGTGTGGGTTTAGGGTTTAGGGTTGATAAGTAACAATCATAGTGAACTAATAGCCACTAGTTCACCATGAGCAATGGATGGTGGGTGGAGAGGAAACATTTTCTCACTAAATTTTAGTTGTTTAACTACTATGAACCATGTACAATTTAATACATAGTTTTATACACAACTACATAAAAATGTGACTCTTAACACCTTTAGATAATTGGATGTGTGACTTTTAGAAGGAAATGTATAAAGTCGTATTATATTAATCGGAAAGCACTTTATTTTCTCATTGATAATTGTTGTGCCTTAAGTCATATTTTTAAAATTTTTCTATCATTCTAACATGGCATCAAAGCTAGTGAAATAAATTTTAGTGAAATGGAGATTAACAACTTGAAATAGTTTCTATTTCAAAGTGTGAGGAATGTGTTTTTGAAATTTTTGAAGAGTGTGTATATGAAAGAAAAGTCATATTTTCCAATGCATTTGAGATAAATTTATAAGATATCCATGGCATTGAGAAAATTTGATATTAGTTGTAATGAATTTTCCTCTAAATTGGTATAAATCATGTGACTAAATTTGATGGAACTTATTATAACATATAGGTTTTAACATTAACATTAATATTCAAGTTAGAAGGATTATGGTGAATCATAAATGAGAATGAGTCAAGCCCCCACTGTTGCTCCAATTGTTACAAGAATGGTTCTTTTACCATTCATAAGACTAGGGAGCATTAGTGATTGGAAGAAAAGATATGCAATGTTTCTTGGCATATAAACAATTACCTTGATAACAATGTTATATCACATGTATAATCTTACACACCGTGTTTAACATGGACAAAATTAGAAAATTTATTCCATTCCCAAGATGTTCTCACATAAATGTATATCAAAAACAAACTTCACATTCTAAAAATGAAAGAAAACGACAACATAACCAAACATATGAAAAAAATTTAACAAATTTGGCACAATTAGTTGCTAGAGGTGTGCCAATGCCAAATGATGAAACACTCCTTAATCGCATGAAAAACATGCCTTGAAATTATAGAACATTTATCAATTCATTAAAGAAACAACCCAATTTCATATTACAAACATTAATAATTGACTTGATTCAAGAAGAAACCTTAATGAAGGACATGCATTCCAATAATGATGATGGATCAATTCATATCACCAAAAAATTAAAAATTAAAAACCACACATGAGAAATTTTGATAACTCTTTTCCACCTAAAGACGGTGCATCAAGTTCTTAATCATTTTCAAACAAGAAAACCAAATATTCTTATTGCAAAAAACTTTAACATTTGATTAAAGATTGTTAAAAAAAAATGACGACAAATGTTACTTCTAATAATAAAAAATAATCAAACATTCCCATGTCAAACAACAACCTTATTTTGTTGCCATGATGGTGAAAAAGGAATCAACCCCACACAATATGTCAATATCAAGGTTTCACAAAAAAAAAAAATTTCATCGACTTCCAAGCATTCAAAGGTAACAAAATAATATTTATTGGTGATAATACCACACATATAATATGTGTGCAAGGACAAGTTATAATAAAACTTTTTAATGGTTTGGAGAAAACCATATTAAAAGTTTTTCATGTTTTTGGATTGAAGAAGAATTTGTTTTCATGAAAATAATTTGACAAACTTGAATGATAATTGCCATAAGCAATAAACAATAAAGGAGGTTTCCAAACAAATCCTCGAAAAATATTTTAAATTTTTTTCAGAAGTTTCAAAAAAGATCCTTGAAGAATATGTTTAGAAGTTTTTTAAAAACATGCAACTGATGAAAGCTTTTAAAAGAAATAATTAGAAATGACTTCTTCTAAAAAAATAGTTGAGCAAGTTTTCAAAAGATGTGATTGGTGTAAGTTTCTAGAAAATTATCTAGTAAAAATTTATATAAGGTTTAATTGACAAAACTTTTTAAAAGGTTGATATGATCTTTTAAAATGTTTATGTGATGTTCTAAAATGTTTCATCGCATAATATAAAAAGAGGTTTAAATGACACCATTTATCAATCTAATTAATGCAAGTTGTGACCTTTGTACTTTTAATCCATTTCATTTTCAATTTGCATCATGTCTTGTTCAAATAATAAATTATTTAATTCAAGTTCATTTTCAAGTTCTTTGTTTGTCAATTTTTAAAAATTTCCCCAAGGTATATATTTGTCTTGTCTTTAACAAAAGGTGCACATCAAACAAGGATTATGCATGTTCAATGATGTCATAACATAATGTAAACGAGAGATTAATTTGTATGAACTTGGTTGAACCATTGAATCCAAGCAAGAATTTTATGTAATCTTAAAAACAACCATCATGAATTTAGTAGATTTTTGGCATTTATGACTTGTTCATGTTAACAAAGATAGGTTGAAAGAAATACAAGGGTTAGCCATGGAAATTGATTATTTCAATGAAAAGTATATTGATTTGTGCACACCATGCTTCAAAGGAAAGCAAAATCAAAGAAATTCCTTAAAAAAAGTGGTACCAAATCCATGGGATTTTTTAATAAAAGTCATTTTAATATATGTGGGCCTCTACAAACCAATCCTCACACATGTTGTAGATATTCCATCACTTTTATGGACAATTTTTCAAAATATATTGTTGTGTAGTTTATGAGACAAAAGTTCAAAACTTTCTAAACAAATTTCTTATTTTCAAAGATTTTTTTCAAAAAGAAAGAAAATTGCAAGATCAAATGTTTAAGGTTTGATTGAAGAGGAGAAAAGAAGTTTGAATTTTCTTAAAACTTTATCGAAAAGAAGGAATTAGAAGAGAATTCACTATTGTTTATACACCTTAGCATAATGGATTTTTTGAAAAGAAAAACAAAACATTGGTGGGCCCAATTTTAATCATGTTGTCATATGTTAAATAACCTTTTTTTTGGGAGATGACAAGTTATTTGCAAAATTCAAGCCCCACAAAATCAATTGAATATCATAAAACACCATATTAATTGTGGTATGGCTCTTTGTTGGGTCTTTTTTATTTTAAGATTTTTGAATGCAAAATCCATGCATTATTCTTCTTCTTTTTTAAATTGATGTTCATTCCATATAATGTATTTTCCTTGGGTACAACAAAAAATCAAAGGCTTGTCATCTTATGGCACATAAAGGCAAAGAATTGATTATTACAAAAGATGTTTTTAAATGAAATGCATAATAAGTCAATCAGCAATTTTACAATCCCATATCATGAAACATGTTTACTAGTTTTCATTGATTTTTTAGAATTATTTTTAGTTGAAAATTCACAAATGCACCCAAAACAATCAACGTTTTAACATTAAATTGACCAAGGAGCCGACAAAATCAATTGTCTTGCAACTTTCAAAATGTGGGAAATTGTTCACAAACCCCATAACAAGGCTTGTCCTTTCAACTTAAAACTTACAAATTGTCAACACACATTGACATTCCAAAATGTGAAATTATTCCACCACCATCATCACCATGACCTCAAAAAATAAACAAACAACCACGTAGGTTGATTGAAACCATTGAACGAAAACCTTGTCCAATGAAAAATGATCACCATAAGCCACCATGGAAGACTCCATATCATGCAAATGTAACACATGCCCCACATTAAAAAAAAATTTACATGGCCCAAGTGCAATGGAAGGACAAAATGCCATCCACTCTAAACTTGATTATCTAAAATCAAATAAAACTTGGGAGTTAGCCCCACTTCCACTCGATCAAAGCGCTATCAATGCAAAGTGGATTTTTAGAATTAAAACCAAAGCTGATGGATCCATAGACAAATATAAAGTTTAGTTGGTTGCATGTGGATTTTCTTAAATTCAAGGAGTGAACTACATTGAAACATTTTCATTGTTTATGTTGATTATATCATTGTTAGTAAACACCTTGCACTTGTTCACAAATCAACAACAAAAGGAATTTGAGATGATGGATGAAGGTGAATTACATTATACTTTTGCCAATATTATTTTATGAGATAGAAAGGCATGATGAATCATCTTACAAGTCAAGCAAATTATTTAACATCAAAACTTGAGGAGTTTCACATGTTTAATTGTAATGGAATAAACACCCCTATGTTCATTGGTGTTCACATGGTGATTACCCTTCCATTCTAAATATTGATACACAATATTTTTTTCCAAATGGTTGGCAAACTCATGCATGCTATAACTAATTCCTAACCAAACTAAATATGTTGTTTTATTGCCTTTGAATTGTGCAAAGCTTTTGTTAAAGATGTTATTTTGTTACCTTTGAATTATGCCAAGCTTTTGTCACACTTGAAAACCTTCCAAACAAAAGGGACAAAAAAATGAGAAGGTGAAAATCTTAGTTGGTCACGAAAGATGTTATTCTATCACATTCAAATCACGCGAAGCCCTTGGTGTTGTTTTGTTGCGTTTGAATCACACATTTGAAGGAGGTTCTTGTCATCATTATCTCTGCTTAGAACATGGGATAATAAGATCACTCATGAAAACACAAGAAATGATATCAAACTCTAATGATGAAAAAAATTAGTGGGTTTTTGAGTCTCACTCACATGTCCATCCCTTGTTTCACCACCCATGCCCCAATTTCAACCAAACCTAGGATGAAAACCCTTAATTGGCTTATTTTATATGGATAATTCTATTGAAACTAGCACTTTATTTCTTTTCAATATGAAATGAAAATGAGATGCTACCAATTTGTATACCGTCTTACCCTTCCGTTGTGTTAAACCTTCAAATGTTTGACCACTTTAGTGGTTGGCAAAAAAAAACCCAAAAGTGGCCAATAAAAGCCAATAATGTAAAGGTTGGACCTAACAATTTCTTTGAACCATTTTTCTGCCATAAACTTGGGAGTTCACTGTTGTTCCCCAAACTACAGTTTAAATTTAGATTGTTTTGAGCCCTTCTTTAAGTCTATTTTTGCACTTCCATGTTCTAGCATTTGAGGGGGAATTCATGGGATATTGAATAACATGGTCAATGGGCCTTCAACACTAGTGAAAAGTGGACCTTAATTGATTGGGCAAATGGAAATTGCATAGTCCATGGGCCTTTAAGGCTAGCAAAAAAGTGGCCCTTAAATTTTCAATGTTGAAAATGTTTTCAATTGAACTCTTATTAGTGTAGCCTATGTTGTTGGCCCAAATGTGAACACATTTTTTATTTTTCAAATTCTCAAAATTGAAAATTTCCAAATTTTACAATATGAACACATTGCAAACTCAACTGATTTTTCCAACCTCCAAACTCAATTTTTGGCAATTTGTTTGAATTTTGAACAACAAAATCCACTCAAAAATGAATATCTTCCACACCTTAGTTCTAAAAATTGTGAAATAATGTTTTATTAAATTTGACTCATAAGGTGTTTTCCAAGAACACCAAGAATGCTTCCAAGTTCCAATATAGTTTTCAGTTTCAATTTTATTTAGGATAGGTGAGCCTATTTTCATGACAAATAGTCTTAGAAAACAAAAGAAAAATAAAGTCAATGTATGTTCAATTTTGGTAAATAGAAAGAAAAATTACAATCTAGGTTCAAGTGATTGAATGAATTTCAGGGGTTTTTTTTTTGGGGGAAATTTTTGAAGTTTTATTATAAGGGTGCATGTTCATGTGGCTAGGCTTACTATTTTCCACCACAAAGAGAACCTATAATCATAGCACATGGAATCTACTCTCCAATATTCATTTTCTTATTACTAAATTAATTTTACTATATCTCCACCATTTACTTATTACTAAACTATGTTTTACTATATTTCCAACATCATGAAATATATAGCTACTTGCTAAAACTATATTCATCAATGACTAAGTATTGCTAGTTGTAGAAAATTAAAACAATGCTCTCCATATGTTTTGTATCCAATATTTTTTTTAGTTGTATTCATCATTGTCCACATGTGTGCATATTCTCAATAGTTAATGTGCTAGTATACTAATTTTATGTTGCGTGTTTTCTGCAACAATGATTTTACTCCTAGATACCCAATATGTGTCCTTATACTAGGACATGCATATAAGTTGGTGAACATGAATAGGCCTAACCACCATAGTCTTCATTGAGAAAATGGTTCAATAATTAATAGCTTCCACATTATAATTCCAAACAATCTCAAACCAAGTAAATGCACCCATACTCATCAAGAGCCGAACTCTCCAAAGCCTACCAAGAGCATAGAAGGAAATGTTGTGGTTTGGGAGATTGCAACTTGACAAAAACAAATTACCTTGCTTCATAGATAGATGAACATCCATTTTTACTGCACCCATTTTATCTCTATCCAAAGGTTTTAATTAGCAAATGTGGTTTATGTGACAATGAAAAAATCAAATTATTGAATATCTTTTTATACCATGGATTTTGTTTTGCTAGGAGATTTAAGCAATGCAAAAGAGGTTTACCTATCTTTTTGGATTATTTTTTTAAAAATTGTAGCATGTTTCCTAGTTGGCTACTGACATCAAGTCTAACTTAAATTTGTCTTTTTTTCGGGGTTTAAGTTGCCAAATTTTCTCATACCTATATAAAGTCCTTGAATGACAATTTGTATTATTCCTAGAATAAAAAAGGTGCAAGACTTAACTAATATAGTTTTGATTCAATAATTTTATTTCCCAAAAAAACAAATCTCCTACTAATTACTATGGTACTCCCTAACCGAATTTTGCAACAAACTATCAAATAATTTTAATTAAATTAAAAATTTTAACTTTGGCACTTGGTTTTTTAATTCTGAAATTTTTAGCAAGTAATGGTTATAAAACATAGTTAACAAACACACTCTCTTTAAGTTTATGGGACAATTTTGTGTGTGTAAACTATCTCAATCCTAGGTTCTTGAACTTTAAGATTTGTGTTCAAACTCGACAATTGAAATCTTGGAAATTTCTTAATTTTGTAAAACTTTTAGCACAAATAATAATTGTTTTTCAAAAAAAATTCAAAACAAATTTTTAAAAATTTATGTTAAAATCATTCATGTACTATAATATTTAGCATTTCGCAAAAATGTGTGTGTGTTTTCCCCAAATTTGTGATGTTGCTAAAATGACATTCATCCATAAATAAATTTAACCATATTTGTCAATATTCAAAATATGCAAGTAAAAAACCTTAAGCACCTTTCAAATATTTATAAACAATTGTGAAGAATTTTGTTGATCATTTAATTTTGTTTAAAAAAGTTTCACAAATTTTTTTCAAATAGGGAATTTTTGACCAAAAAAATCCTTTATCATATTATTTTTCGCAAAATTTCAAAAAATCACCACCTTAAAAGTGACTACTTCAAAATGCTTTTAAAAGATGGACCTTAAATTTAATATTTATGTCGTGTAAAATTTTTGTCCATGTTCATCTTACTCTTTGACAAAGAGGTTTTCAACAGTCACAACTAATGGTGCATTCACACTTGATGTTAAAGTCAGTGTTAAATGAAAATCTAGGTGGCATCCAAAGTGGCACACAATGTTAAATAGGTGATACCTTAATGTTAAATGAACTTTAACTTAATAGAAAATATTCATGGTAAGCAAGATTAAGTCCTAAATGACTAACATGATGTTAGGGAACTTAACATTAAAGTCTTTAACACCAAGTGTGAACACACCTTAAATTGCCATTCAATATATCATCTATCTTTTCATTGAAGTTGATGGTGCCAGTGAAGATGCTCTCAATTACAATATGTGATAACATTGTAGGGTAGGCATTTGGTTAAATGAAACGGACTAGTGCATGGTGAATATAAAGCCTGAGGTAAAGGGTGGAAAGCATTGACAATAATGCCTTCCCTTACATAAAAGGTTTAGATAATCTTACCTCAAATCTCCCAATATCCCTTTATGTGGGCTATAATGAACTATAACCGACCAATGTGACATGAAGGATGAATGATAAATGGTCATACAACAGTTTTCCGTTGGGTTCTTGACCCTCGCTAACCATGGTGGTTACCTTAATTGTTTTAAATTCTACTACCTATTAACAACCTACAAGTTGTTATTAGTAGGTAGGCAACCAAAAAAAATTACCTTACCTATGTATACACCATATACTTACTTGGTAGTCCTTCATTTTAAAACTTGTCTACCATTATACAAGACCCACTTCTTACGACATGGGTTACCAAGTTGAAACCATATATTAACTCAATCGACATTCATCCACAAATTAGTCATATGGGCATCTAGTGGATGACCAAAAACATGAGTTCCTTTAGGATTTCCTTCTTGATTTATGACGACAACAACATTGTCATTGAATTGCACACTTGGTGGGGTGTTGTTTCACTCTAGTTAATTCATATGAATAAAAGTTAACTAAATTCTCAAATTTTAATGCCAAAAACCATCCAAAAAAAAACATGGATCCTTGGACATCGTATGGCCTAAAAGAAGAGGTTGCAAAAACCTTTTAATTATCCTTTATCAAAGTATAATTCCAATAGAAAATGAAAATGAATCTTGGAAAAATATCTAACAAATAAGAACCTAACAACTACATTGTATATGTTAAAACTTAGGTGAATTAGAACACTCCAAATTCTTTCTCATTGAACATCCACATATTCCTAATGGCATTGATCATCCCATAGCCATGTACATCCCAAAAGCTTTGACAAGAATGGATATTTAGCCCAAACCCACCTAGATTGAAAGATCAAACTTCAACACCTAGATTTCAGGTAAGAATGAATTGCATACCCAAACTTAAAGCACCCAAGCTTGGGCATTCATTGCATCCCACAATAGTGCCTTTTCCCACATTCAAACCCTAACTTTGACATAATGCCATTAATAATCACTCATGAAACCCCTTCTATTATGAATCATTTTCACCACTAGCCCATTTTTAACAAACTAACACGAACTCTACTTTAACACAATAGAAAATCAAAGAGTAAAATCATGCACGAAGAACATTCTTCTTTTTATGCATTTCAAACAAAAACAAATATGTCTTCGTACACAAACATAACCAACATTGGAATATTAAGCTCTTTCTCTATCTTCTCCAAAAACCAACAAAAAAACCTTGCCATTGCATAACTACCATCCTTCAAATATATGAAGTTCCTCATCTTCCCATAATCTAATGCACCAATCGGAGCCATAAACCCATGAAACATCATGAAGAACAAAAACCAAGAAAGATAAGCTTGTGAGTTCATCTTCTAAAACAAGAGAAACATAATGCCTTGATTTTCCCTCCTCCGTGAATGCACAACCTACAAACAATAACAAAAAAACAAACAATAGATTATTTCAAGCACCATATGGTTAACATGTTCATGATAATCACTATTTTCCATCAATTGTCATTTTAGGGCAGTACTTTGGTAACCATTTTACTTTATGGCTCCTTTTAGGTCACGTATGTGGCCACTCACAACATAGAAAATCTATGTTTGCATAGATTAACACCTCAAGGTGTATGATAAATTTGCAAATCCCATTTTGCTTTTTGCCGAGTCTAATCATCTTTGTCCCTAATAATACAAATGCTTGCATCCTCATCTTGTTCCCAACCTTGCTTCCTATCTTTGTAACCAGCGAACATGTAAGGTCCTTCCCAACTTGCTAAAAGGGATTTATTCTTATGTGGTTTTTTCATTTTCATCGACACTTTTTCATCTCCAAAAGATTGAAACATAATATGGCCCTTTCTAGATGCATATGTTTTTTTATGCTTCTTTTGTGCCTAATCAATGTTTTCCAACAAAGACTCATGAAGTTGAACCACCAACTCCATCTTAGATACCATTTGTAATGCCATATCTATAGGAACAATTTGGTCATCCACCATCAGTGTCAAATTGTTTAGTCAATTATCTATGGTCAATCTCAGAGTTTTTTTGTCAAAATCATGTAAGGAAAATATCTAGCACTTGCATGAATGCCACAATGATATCCAAATAAAATCCTTGGGATTTGGAAATCCCGATTCTATATGTTTCCTGTAGAGACGACAATTAGTCCACGCTTTAAGGTTTTTATCATCCTTTCCACCACACCATTGCAATGAAGCCATTGTGGAGCGGTGGATTAATGGTTGAGTCTAAAAATTTTGCACATTGTATCAAATTTAGCCATCCACTCTCCCCCATTATCAGTAAAAACATACTTGGGAATCCCAAATTTTCAAATTATTTCTTTTTCAAAAAAATTCATAACAATTATAGTAGTGTGTTTTTTCACATTTTTAACTTCACACCACTTAGAATAGTGGTCAATGGCCATTAATACATACTTGTTGCTAGATTTTGTTTTAGGCTATTGGACTAAATGTCTTTAAAGCCACTTGGTAGAATAAATCACATATCGAAATATTTTTCATTTCTACAATCTTTAATCGCATACTTCTAGATTTTTTAACCATTTCACACCACTTGCATTTTCTTATTAGTCTCCTAAATGATTTAATTATGTTGTGCTAGAAGTTTTTTTTTACTTCAACCAAATTCCTCTGCTCATTAAAGTGTCTAATTTCTTCATGAATCAAATTCATAATCTCATCCCTTTTTTCAAGTTTGGGAACCACCAAATCCTATTACATAAACACATCATTATGCTAATTATGATTCATAACCTTGTGTTTTTCCTTGTCTTTTTTTGCAACATCGAAGACTTATGTACTAATATTTTTTCCAATTAATAACTTAATGTAGTTGACATCCATCCAAATGTTTAAACATTTTTGAGTCCCTTCCTAGTTAAAATCTGTGTCAAATTTTATTGATTTTGTGCCTCTTTTCCTGTCCACAGTCTATTGGACCTCCATCACCATTTGTTCATAATCAATTGCAATAAACTTTCTTTTTGCACAAATGGGAAGCAATTCAAAAGTGAGTCCTCCAAGAGCCGATTCATGGTTTTTAATTATTAGATCCTTTTCTTTTGTTGTTTCTAGTAGTAACTCATCCATCAACTTTGATAAAGTAAACAAGTTTGGCATTTCATGAAACTCATAATTGCCAATCATAAATTGAATCCCATCCTTTGTGGCATTCTTTGAGGCAAACACCACTTAATTAAGTACTTCAACTTAAAAGTCCTCATTTCATCTGAAACAAACACTAGATTTTTATTCAATACATCAACATTAAAATGTTTATTGCCAAGATGGTGGACAATCTTGAAGTGGAAATCTTCTAACATAGAGATCCACCTTCCTTTTTTCCATTTACATTAGAAACTATCATAAGCCACTCCAAAGGTTTATGGTTGGTTTGCAACAAAAAAAATATTTGGTGCAAAAATTGTTTTAAATGCATAATTCCCCAAATAAATGCATAACATTCACCTTCCATGGGGTGACAATGTCTTTATAAAGGCATCAAACTTTTATTGGCATATGTAATCACTTGTTCTCGCCTTCCATTTTTCTAAAACTAAATTGCCCCAACTCCTTTTATTAACCAGTCCACATATAGTATGAATGTCTTCAAAAAATTTGGTCTAATCAATATAGGTGCCTCTGATAACATTTACTTTAGCGTTTCAAACACAACTTGGCATTAAGGTGTCCATTGGAAAATTAGATCTTTTTTTGTTAAATTAAACACAGGTCCAACAATCTTAGCATACCCTTGTATGAAGGCCATGTAATATCCTATTGAAGCTTCAAGAGGGCTCGGACATTGGTAACAAACAAAAGAGTTGGGAGTTTGGATATAACATTTACCTTGGTTGGATCTAGCTTTAATCCCTATTGACTAATCACATACCCTAAAAATGTGATTTCCATGGCTCCAAAACAACATTTGCTTGGGCTTAGTTTTAGGTTAACATATTTTAGTCTTTCAAAGACCAATATTAGATGAATCAACTGGCCAGTTTAATCACTATTATGGATGTTAACATCATCCACAAAGATCTTAAAGGACTAATCAATCCAATCTTGGATACCTCAACCATAGTATAGGAAAAAATGCTTGTCACATTTTTTAACCCAAATGGCATAACATTCCATTCAAAAAGTCTAGACTTGGTGGTCACAATAGTTTTTCAAACATCTTCATTCAACATTTTAATTTGCTAGAAACTTGACTATAGGTTCAAAGCAAAAAACCATGAAGACTTCCCAAGTTGTGTCAGAACATCATCAATCAATGGCATAGGAAAAAATCTCACTTGGTTTGAAAATTCAAAGGTTGATAATCGCCACAAAACCTTTGAGTCATGTCCTTCTTTACTAGTAGTGTAACCTTACATGCATATTTAAACATGCTCTTGAATACTTTTCCCAATTGAACAATTGCTTATATCTAACCCATTTACTTTAGCTTCTTCCCAAAAAGATAACCTGCCAAGCATCATCTTATAGGGAAGAAATCTTTGCATATCAATGGAATGTTCTCCCATGTTACAAGTACCCAATTCTCCTTTATGTCAAGCAAACACATCTTGAAACTATTGTAATAAATCAACAAGTTCTTAGTGTTACAACGTTGTCAACCCTTGATTGAATTGAATTTTGGAACATATCTCTATCCATCTATCTCCATCACCTGACATACTCATAGATGGTTCTACCATTCCAACAATCTAAATAGAAGGTGCGGATTTGATAGCAAAACTTGTTGAACGTTCTTTTTCTTCTATTTCCACCCATTGTATCTAGTCTTGATAATTATTTGTTAAAGTTAGTTGTGCTTCCAACAATTTTTGATGTTGTTGTTATAGTATCAAATTCACCATCTAAGTTGGAGCGTCCCCCCATATTAGGTCATCAAGCCCTTGATCCATCAAGTATTCCATAGATCTCTGTTCATTATGTAGGATCATTTCATGATGATCATATGCATCACTTTTAGAGTCATTCATTTTAGAATTAGAGATGAAATCATCATTTGGATCAATGGGATTTGCATCTTCATTGTGTAATTGATTTACTAGTGATAATCCTTGTATCACTTCTCCGATAGACTAAAAGCTTGATGATTGTTCCTATTCCAAAACAAGTTGCAACATGTTGACCATAATCAAAGGAAATAATTCCACTACCATTCTTGGACTATTTTGTATTTCGATAACACCTTTCTCAACATCAACTACTATTTCGATCTTCATCAAGAAGTCTAGACCCAGTAGGATATCACTGCTATAAGTGTCTACAATCAAGAAAACCATGTTGCATTAGATATTTCCAACTTTGAAAGGAAGATCAATAATCTTCCCCAATGCTCTAATTATGGTACTTGATGCAGTCTTGAAACTTTTTGTCCCAGATACCATGTGCATGATTCTCAACTTTCTAACAATTTTATTTGCCATTATTGACATGGAAGCACTTGTATCCACTAGGCCTTCTATCAATCCATTTAATTTTCAACAGTCAAATCTGGAGTTTTACCTTTGTGGTTTTTGTTGACACAAACTTGTTTGATTGTAAGAAAAATTGGGATCATAACATGTGTCACTTGTTGAACTTCTTCATCTTTGTGCTTTTTGGCCCACTTCATTAGGCTTTCAAAGTATTCCAATTCATCATGGATGGTCATAATAGTTTCCAAAGGCATAAATCTTATTTTACCTTTTAAGAAATGGGTCAGAATTTTTAATTTGGTAGCACTTATCTCATTTCCCAATTTCCTTAGTGTTGTAATATCCTCCTCATGAGGCCTTTCTTCATCTTTATCAACCATAGGTGTAACAACTGGATTTCTTTTTCTTGGCACTCTTGTTCCAAAAAAAATGTTATTATTTACTCCACATAATCAATTCAATTTGCCAATGTGGCCTTTTCATCATTGATTAAAACTTCCAAATAATTTGTAGAAATAGCAAGTCATTTTCCATTCTTTTTCCAACAACGTTCTTTCATGTGTCGTAGACCAAAACAATAGGAACATTTAAGTCCACAAATTTTTGTTTTGTGCCCCCCTTCACATTACTTGCATTTTAGTCTATTAGAAAACTTTGAACATGTAGAAGCACTATGGCCTACCATATTGCATAATTGACATACACTTGATCTCCTTAGAATTCTAGATGGGATGATTTCCTTGCCACTAAATCCCTTAAGTTTTTTTATCAATGTTTCATTAAGAGTGTGAATTTACAGTTCTCCCTTTCATTGGTTTCTTTATCCCTTTCCTCTTCCAAAGGTTCAAAGGGTGTTTCCCTAATTTCGCCAAATACCTTCTCAACTTCACTGGTTGCTATTAATAATTCATCCATGTCCACATAGGTATGCACCATACATAACTTCCTAATTTCTAACTTGAGATGGGCGAAAAACCTTTTTTTCCTTTTTGCATCAAGGATTTTCCCCTTTGCAAATAAGTGCTCAAGCTTGACATAATATAGTTGAACTCGTTGCTTTGGTTCTTGCCTAATCGCATCCATCTTCACCTTCAACTCCTCATGATCATACTTTCCATATTTAGCCATTATCAAAATCCATAATGTCTGTCAGTCTAGTGGTGCAAGGTTTAGTCTTTTGTATCAATCTTTTATTTATCATGTAGGTTTAACTTGGTAATTTTTAACAACTTTTCCTCATCATATTCTCGAACTTCTACTGCCATTTGGAGTCTTTATGCCCAATCAAATACATCCTCCAAATCTTTCCCCCAAAATATTTATTTATACCTTTAGGATTGGTCATTTTGTAATAAATCAAAACATATTTCCTACAATGGAAATGTTTGTTTCAAATCGTCAATTTCAAATACTTCCTCCCCCTTTTTTGACCTCATAACTCTAATTTTATTATCTCTTATCCTAACATTAAAGCATGTGTCACTTCTTCTGACAAAACCCCATCCTAATTTGCCATACAAACCCTTGGAAAATACCCAACATTGTATATGAACATCTTTGCCTAAAAACATTGTCCTAATGATTTTGTCTCTTGTATGTATTTTGTGATCAAGCTCATGTCTATAAAATTAGATGCAACAAGATTCTATTTCTATTTCCATAAGTGTCCAAATGTTTCATAACCTAGGAATTAATGAAGGTAATTCCCTAATTATTTTTTATTGCCCAATGATCTCCAAAAGGCCACAAGATAGTGTAAAAGAACTTGTTTTCTTGTGTCTAAATGATGGTCCATTGCCTTCCGTTTGACCCTTCCCTTGTCTTGATCCAAATTACAACTTTCATGAAAAACCTAAAGTGCATAACTCCAATTGCCAAATCTCTAGCAATAGCCAAATGAAGATTAAATCCACTTATTATCACACATGCAAATCTAGTGATTTTAATAATCACAAAACCCACATTGGATTTCTTGGAAAATGCAACATCATCTTTAGATATAATTCCCATTTGGTTTTTTGAATTCACAGTCAATTAACAAAAATGATATGCTTGTGTTACATTTTTTTAGTTAAAGAACTTTTACTATTCACCTTCAACAACAAGAACAAAATCTTAAAATGCAATTGGTAAGAGTGAGAAGGTTTGTTCATTTGAGTTGTTTAATTGGTGATTATTGTCTTCACATAATTTCCAATTCAAGGTGCGTGATGTTAGCCTTGATGCTTCTACCTTTAGAAGCTTGTTTGTAGCTTGAAATACCTTTCAATTCTCAGAATGAAGAAACAAGTAAAATGGTCAGGAGAAGTTACACATTGAGGTATCTAGATATCACTAATTTTAGGTAATCCATATGTTTTAACAATTGCAAAATCGTCCTCTCTATGCAAGGTAGGTGGTGAAATGGAATTATTGTTGAAATTGCATGCATGTTCGCCATTCATGTTGTTCATTCCCCTTCACTAGAGCCTCTTTCCAATCATCAATCACATTATACCAATTTTTTTCCCCCTAAGAAGTAAGAAACAAAACCTGGAAA
>Ga0116231_10004183_pt1 | contig 29390 bp, 27 predicted proteins | sample S1TSphgellanicum_2_FD_89695 | JGI IMG/M metagenome (GOLD analysis project Ga0116231, IMG submission 89695) | Host-associated microbial communities from peat moss isolated from Minnesota, USA - S1T2_Fd - Sphagnum magellanicum MG | ecosystem: Host-associated > Plants > Peat moss > Unclassified...
CACTACCAAAAACTTTGGAACTTTGGGTCGTGGGATTTGACCGAATCCCGGCACCCTAAGGCAAAGTTTCTCCGCGGCCCAGTTTCAGCTTTTTCGCAAAAAAAGCGCTTCCTTCTCTTTTAGACGGTGATCGTCTTCACCCAGAAATCATGCAGGTTGCACGTGCTGGTGATGATCACCTTGCCCTTATAACCGTCCGGCAGTGCGTGCATTGAAACCGGCTCGTCGGTCCAGGTGAAGGTCTTGCGGTCCAGGAACTTGCCGCCCGCCAGAACGACCGTATGGCTGACGATGAAATGCGGCTCGCTCATCGGATGCGGGGTTTTCACGGTCAGCGTGCTGCCCGACACCATCGTCTCCGGCACGTGCAGTTTTTCAACCTGCGCCCAATGGCCGGGATCCTCGGCGGTGAAAACGACGTTCTCCTCGCGGCGCGCGGCGGTCGCGGCGGCGGGCAAAACGGAAGCAATGGCGGCGCCGGCGATCGCGCCGGTGGCAAGAATTCTGCGCTGCATGAAACTGTCCCTCATTATTAACTGGTTGCGAAGCCGACGTTATGTTGGAGGGGCATTGGGTTTGGGAAGGCTAAGTGAAGGGAAGGACTACGTTTTGTGAACAAAAAGTAGCAGAAAATGGGTCATGAGCCGGAACGCCATCGCTGCCCATGACCCGGAGGAGCAGATTTTTTGCTTCTTTGTTTAAAAAAGAAGCGCTTCCTTCCTTTAATGCGTCCAATTCTCTTTTCTGTCCGCGCGAAAATTATCGGCGTAGGATTTGGGCTTCTTCACATGCGCGGTCGGCAGTTCGACCTCATAGGGAATGCCGTGCCGCTCGGCATAGGCAACCGCGGCCTCGCGCGTGTCGAACGTCACCCGGATCTGCTGGCGCATATCGTCCGAGCCCGTCCAGCCCATCAGCGGGTCGCGGATTTTCGCGCGCTCGGGCTCGTATTCCAGCACCCAGCGGTGCGTTTTCGCGGTGCCGGACTGCATCGCCGATTTCGGTGGCAGATAGATTCGCGCCCGCATTCACCAACTCCTCTTCCGCAATTCGTCCCGCCTGGTCGGGGCGCCCGGATTCGAACCGGGGGCCTCTTGTACCCAAAACAAGCGCGCTACCAGGCTGCGCCACGCCCCGATGCGGCGGGCTTAGCTGTCGCCAAACTGCTTGGCAATGACCTTGTCGCCGACGTTGATATCGTCCGTGGCCGTAATCCCGCCCTGCAATTCCAGGGTTGCGACCACGGGCACGCCTGAGGAAATGTCGCGCAGGCTGTAGGGCACGGTGTTCTCGGCGATGGCTTTCACCGTACCGTCGGCGCCGATGAACACCATGTCGAGCGGCACCACCGTGTTCTTCATCCACATCTGCGAGACCTGCGGCTGGTCCCACGGGAACAGCATGCCGGTATCGGCCGGCACGTCGGTGCGGAACATCAGCCCGGTATCCTGCTCCTGCTCGGTGCTCGCGAGCTCGACCGTGAAGACGTGGGATTTGCCGTCATCGCCGATGATGGTGAGTTTTTCGGTCGGCAGCTTGGGCTGCGGCCCGGTGGGGTCGTCCGTCACCGGTTGCGCGGACGCCATGCCGCCCACCAACGCGACCATCGCCAGACCCGAGAGCGAAACCTTCATGCAACCCCCATTCGTAAGACCTCGTCACGCACCGGGCCGTCGAGCGGCGCGTCGGCCAGGCGCTCGCACCAAAGCGCCGGGACCGGCGCGCGGTGCCGGTGATACGTGACACCGCGCAATACCGCCTGGGCGGCCGGCGGCAAAGTCCCAGGCAGCGGAAAATCGTTGAGGATCGCCCAGAGCCCGGCCCAGCAGCGCGCGAGCGCGAACGGGTTGTAGCCGCCGCCGCCCAGCACGGCGAGGCGCGGGGCGAGAGGGCGGATGGCACGCAACACGTCCCAGATCGCGTTGTTTGAGAGGGCGAGGCGGGACATGCTGTCATCGGCGAGCGCGTCGGCGCCGGGCAGCAGCAGCACGACCTCCGGCGCGAACGATTTTAAGAGAGGAATGATCGCGGCGTCCCGCAGATAGGCCATCTCGCTGTCGTTGAATCCCGGCGGGACGGGGAAATTATGGACCGCGCGCGCAGGGTCACTGACGGCGCCGGTCCGCGGCCAGCGGCCGGATTCGTGCACCGAGAGGGTCAGCACGTCCGCATCGGTGCAGAACGCCGCCTCCACGCCATCGCCGTGATGCGCATCAAGGTCGATATAGGCGATCCGCCGGAGCCCGAGCGCGCGCAGCCGCATAATGCCGAGTGCGATGTCGTTGACGAAGCAAAAGCCGCTGGCGCGATCCGGCTGGCCATGGTGGTTGCCGACACCGGGCGCATGCACAACGGCGCCATCCGCCAGCAGGCGGGCGGCGAGCAGGGCCCCGCCCGCCGAGGTTGCGGGGCGCCGGAACACGGCTTTGTGAATCACATTTGCGTCAGCGCCGATCCGGTGGCGTGCGCGCAGGTCTGCCGGAAGAGACTGCTCGGTCTCGGCCTGCCGCAATGCAGCAATGTAGGCCGGTGTATGAAAAAGTTGTAATTCTTCAAACTCTGCTGGTGCAGCCTCGTAATAATAACGCTCGTCCAGCCAGTCGCAGGCGTCGCACAAATCCTTGACGAGCATGGCCCGGGGCATGGCGAGCGGATGCGGGGGCGCGAAGACCTCGAGCCGATAGATTTCAGAGCCGATAAAAAGCGGCCGCATATTTTTCTTTTTCATTGCGGTTAAATTAATGGAGTCAGTATATTAACCATTGGTTGTAGGGCGCGGGGGTTGGAATGTCTGACACTGATGTAGAACCCAACATGGCGATGGAGTCCAACTATCCGACGCGCCAGGTCGCCGTCGCGCCCGGCGTCGAGCTCGCCTGTATCGACTGCGGCCAGGGCCCGGCCATCGTGTTCATTCCGCACTGGACCTTCACCAAAGAGGTCTTCTGGCGCCAGATCGAGGCGCTGTCGCCAGATCACCGTGTCATCGCCTACGACCCGCGCAGCCAGGGCAAGTCCACCTTCTCGCTCGAGGGCAACGACTATATCACCCATGCGCATGATCTGGCGGCGCTGCTTGCGGCTCTGGACGTGGTGGACCCCGTGATCGTCGGCTGGGGGGCGGGCGCGCATACCGCCTGGGGGCTGGTCACACTGAAGGGGCCGGAGGCGATGGCCGCCCTGATCGTCATCGACGCACCGCCCAAATCCCTCTCGACGCATCGCAGCGACTGGACCGAGGGCACGCTCGATGAGCTCGCCGCCATCCACACCCTGTTCCTGCGTGATGCCAAGGGCCACGCGAACTTCATGCGCCGCTACCTGGAGACGGTGATGGTGCAGCGCCGGATGGAGCCTGAGGAGGTCGAGTGGCTGCTGAGCCAGTCGCTCAGCACCAACCCGCTGGTCGCGGCGCAGCTCTACGCCTCCTACATGTTCTCCGACCACACCAATGCCGCCGTCGCGGTGGCGCGGGCGCGCCCGATGCTGTTTTTCGTGGCGCAGGGCTGGGCGGACGTCGCGGGGCCCTTCATTGAAACGATGCTGCCTGAGAGCCGCTATGTCGTTTTCGGCGGCCGCATGATGTTCTGGGAGCATCACGCCGCGTTCAACCACGTGCTTGGCGAATATCTGCGGACGCGCGTGCAGGCCGTGGCGGCGTAGAAAAACCCTGGCGCGCACACTTAAGTTGTAAAATTCATCGCCGGCCGAAAGTCGGTTGTCGCGATCGCGTGCGGCGCGATATTTCACGTTAGTGAGACAGATCCGCGGCCCGCGCCGGTAATTTTTCGCGCTGAGCTGGCGATCGGCTAAAAATTTCGGCGCTGGCCTCACGTAAACGGTATACAAGCGGGTCTTTGCAACATTATGTTGGTATTTGGGAGCAAGCGTAAACGCATCCACGCCCCGGACCAAACGGCCACCATAAGATTACGAAAAGATGACAGCAGGATATAAAGAGCAAAACGCTGGCAATGTTAGAGCGAAGCCATTTAACATTGTTACCTGATTGTTGGCGGGGTGCGAACCGTTGATGCCAAACCAATCCTGGACGAATGACGGGGCGGCGGACTTTCCCGTCTCCACCGATGTGATCGGTGATGTCGTGGCCCTGCTCGCGATAGGGGCGGCGACAACGACGGTTTTGAACGCCGTGGCGGCGGGGTTCGCCGCGACTGATCCAGCACTCATGGTGGATTTCTGCCTGCCGAGGACGCTCGCACGGCTGCGCGCGTGTGGCCCGGCCACGCGGCTGCCCGGGGCGTTCCACGCCGCCGCCGTTGACTATTGCAACAGCCAGCTGGTTTGGCCGGACCTCGCCGCGGCCGCACCGTACACGGGTGGCCCGACGCTGCTCGGGAGCTGGCGCGGGCTCCTGGCGCTCGCCGCCGCCCATGGCGTCACGCTGAGGGGCATTTTTCCCGTCCGGGGGGCGAACGGTGCGGTCCTCGGCCTGCTGCTGGCGTGCAGCGAGGCCGATGCCGGCAAGCAACTCACGCTCTCGTCCACCGCCTTGCAGCTCCTGATGCTGACCGGGATCGCGCTCGACCGCCACGCGGCCCTGACCGAGCTGAACAGCCTCAAGAAATCCCTGCACGATGACGGCAGCCTGCTCCGGCTCGCGGTCGAGGGCAGCGGCACCGGCATCTGGGACCGCAATGTCGAGTCCGGCGAGGTCCATTATTCGCCGCAATGGAAGGCCATCATCGGCTACCAGCCCTGGGAGCTGTCGAACTGGATCGAGGACGCCTATTTGCGCATCCATCCGGAGGATCTGCCCATCGTCAGGCGGGCGATGCAGGAGCATTTCGATCTGAACACGCTCGTCTACGAGGCTGAGCATCGGCTGCGCTGCAAGGACGGCACGTATAAATGGGTGCTCTCGCGCGGCCGCGTCGTCAGCCGCGACGAGGCGGGCACGCCGCTGCGGATGGTCGGCACCACCACCGATATCAGCGCGACCCGCGCCCTGTCGGAGCGACTGCGCAATCATAATGAGAAACTGGTCAACGTGACCAATGACGTGCCGGGGCTCGTCTATCAACAGCGGCGCCTGGCCGATGGCGCGACCTGCTTTTCGTATGCGAGCGACGCGATCCGCGACATTTTCGAGTTGACGCCAGAGCAGGTCGCGGTGAGCGACGCATGCGTGCTCGACCGGCTGCATCCCGATGACCGGCAGGCTTATGTCGAGTCGCTTGCGCATTCGGCCGCCAACCTGGTGCGCTGGCACCATGAGTTCCGCGTCGAACTGCCGCGCCAGGGGCTCGCCTGGCGGCTCGGGGATGCGTGGCCGCGGCGCATGGAAGATGGCAGCACGCTCTGGCACGGCTTCATCATCGACACGACCGCCCGCAAGGAGGCCGAGCTCGAACTCGAGACGCTCGCCCGCGTCGACTATCTGACGCAGTTGCCGAACCGCCGGCACTTCATGGAGCGGCTGGAGATCGAATGCGGCCGCATCAAGCGCCGGCCGGAGCTTGTCTCGACCATCCTGATGTTCGACATCGACCATTTCAAATGCGTGAACGACACGCACGGCCACGCGGCCGGGGATATCGTGCTGCAATGTTTTGGGCGGATCCTGAAGGCCGGCATCCGCGATGTCGACGCGATCGGGCGCGTCGGCGGCGAGGAGTTCGCCATCATCCTCGCCGGCGCCGGCCTGGGTGAGGGGCAGGCCGCGGCGGCGCGCATTCAGGAGCAGATTGGCCAGACACCGTTCGTGGCCGGCGATGCAACCTTCGGCATCACCGCCAGCATCGGGATTGCGGTGATGACGGCGCGCGATGCGAACGGGACAGCGGCGCTGACGCGCGCGGATCTGGCGCTGTATGATGCCAAGCGGACCGGCCGAAATCGCGTCCAGGTTTTTGCCGAGTAGTTGAAGGCAAGGCGAAGGGCGCCGCCCCTCCACCCCGCTGGGGCCAAGAGGCCCCAGACCCTGTTATTATAGGCCATGGGACCTGGCGGCGTCGCGGCACAGGTCCCAGGCCAGAAATTTTTTGCTGCTTTTTTTCAAAACCGCGCTTGCGCCGCGCGCTCGCCATTTAAGGCCCCGCCGCCTTTCCATTTTTCAATACCTGCCGCGCACAAAACATCTGTCCAACGCCCGCAAGCCCCTCTACCAAAAGCGCCATGTCAGCCGCGCTCAGCGCCTCCCTTCCTCACGACGGCCTGTTTGGCGGGGCGCGCTACAAGGCGATGTTCGCGGTCGCCCTCTCGGTCCTGCTCTCGGTGCTCGACTACGCCGTCGTCAACGTCGCGCTGCCGACCATCGCGCATGATATCCACACCAGCAATTCGCAGGCGATCTGGGTGGTCAACGCCTACCAGCTCGCAAGCGTGATCTCGCTCCTGCCGCTCGCCGCCATGGGCGACCGCGTCGGCCATGCGCGCATGTGCCGCATCGGGCTTGGCCTGTTCGTGGTCGCCTCGCTCCTGTGCGCCGCCTCGCGCACCCTGCCGGAACTGGCCGCCGCGCGCGCGCTGCAGGGCTTTGGCGGCGCCTGCATCATGAGCGTGAACGCGGCCCTGGTGCGCTTCATCTACCCCAACGCGGAGCTCGGGCGGGGCATCGCGCTGAACGGCTTAGTCGTCGCCATGGGCGTCGCACTCGGCCCGACGGTTGCGGCCGGCGTGCTTTCGGTCACCACCTGGCAATGGCTTTTCCTGATCAATTTGCCGCTCGGCGGTGCCGCGTTCTATTTCGCGGTGACCGCATTGCCGAAAACGCCGCTGAGCGGCGGCGCGTTCGACTATGTCAGCACCGTGCTGCTCGCCGTCGGGCTCGGCGCCTTCATCGTCGGGCTCGACAGTTTCGCGCATGCCAGCGGCGTGCTGTTCACGGTGGCGCTGCTGACGCTGGGCGCCGTGTGCCTCGCAGCACTCGTGCGGCTGCAGCTCGGCCGCTCCGACCCGCTGCTGCCCGTGGACCTGCTGGCCCGGCCGGGCTTCCGGATCGCGTTCACAACCGGCTTCACCGGCTTCGTCGCCTCCAACTTCTTCATCATCTCGATGCCATTCGAACTGATGGACAGTTTCCACCGGGGGGCGGTCGCGACCGGCCTGCTGATGACGCCCTGGCCGGTCGCAATCGTGCTGGTGGCACCGCTCGTCGGTCGGCTGACGGACCGTTATCCCGCGGCACTGCTCTCGACGATCGGCCTCGTGATCAACAGCGCCGGGTTTTTACTCCTGCGCCTTATGCCGCCGCACCCGACGGATTTGGACATCATCTGGCGCATCGCCGTGGCCGGCGTGGGTTTTGGGCTGTATCAGCCGCCCAACAACAAGGCGATGATCACGACCGCGCCGAACAACAGGACCGGCAGCGCCAGCGGCATGATTTCGGTGGCGCGGCTGCTCGGCCAGACGATCGGCGGGATGCTGGTCGCACTCACGCTCGGGCTGGTCGCGCATGGCGGCACGTTCCGTTGCCTGGTTTTCGCATCGGCGACGGCGTTTCTGGCGGCGATGATCAGTGGGAGCAGGATTAGGAAAAACTAAGCGCTTCTTTTGTGAACGAAAGGAGCAAAAACCTTTGCTGCTGATCGCCAGTGAACGCTGTCAAACCCCGGGACCCAAAGTTATAGACTTTTCTTGCTTCTCTTTTTTTTCAAGAGAGAAGCGCTTTCTTAGACCGTCGACACCACGGCAGGCGCCAAGGCGAGGGATTTCGCCGCCGGGTGCATCGGGTTGCGGAACCGCAGATCCCCTTCCGGCGCGCCGGTCTTCACCAGTTCGTAGCGTGACGCGCAGGTCACCGCGATCACGGGTTTGGCTTCGGGGAAGGTGAGGAACTGCCGGGCCTCGCCCTCCAGCAGCAGCTGCTCGCGCAATGTGCGCCACTCCAGCGGGTCGGTGTCGTCCAGGAACATCGCGAGGATGCCGGGCCGGTCGCCGGTGAGGCGCGCCGGCGCGATGGCAGCGAGGCGCCGGCGCATGGCGGCCGCGACCTCGTTTTCGGTGCCGCCGCGCGCCGCCATCACGAACAGGCTGTTGCCGGCCTCGGTGACGGAGAAATGCGCTTCCGGCCCGAATTCCCGGCGCAATTTCGCCATCACGCCTTGGCTCTTGTCGTTCGCCTGCGCGCCGGCGAGCAGCAGCGGGTCCAGCCGCAGGATCGCCGCTTCGTCGTAATCGGCGCGCCTCGCCTGGGCCAGCATGTCGTTGATGCGCCGGTGCAGAGCGGGCAGGTTGTCAGCTTCGCCTTTGAGCCCCTTCGGCAGCGTCATTTTGAGCAGATAGCGGCCCGGATGGGCAGCGAGCCAGGTCTGCAAATCCGTGTCGATCCGGTCCAGCAACTGGGTCCAGCTGCTGCGGGTCACGATATGGCCGTCTTCGGCCGAGAGTGCGTCGCAGGCGATCTCGGCGGCGGCGCCCTCGCGGGTGATCAGCAGGTCGAACGGGGCCGCGACCTCGAGCCCGGCAAATTCAACGTCAAAGCCGCGCTCGCGCTGCAGCTCGGCGGTGTGGAGCAGGTGCAGTACCGGCATGATGGTCTCGTCCGCCTGCATCGCCGCGTCGAATTTTTCGCGCAGCCGCTCCTGTCCCGCGGCACTCAGGCGGTCGTACAGCACGGGCAGCCGGGTCGCGAGGTCGACCAGGGCGGCTTCGGCCGGCAGCAGCGGCTGACCGCGGCGGGCTTTTTCCAGCGCCCCCTCGGCCAGGAATTTCTGCGCCGCGAGACGGCCCGTCTGCGGGCCGCCGCGCACACGTTCGCGGATGGATTCAACCCGTTTGGCCCAGACCGAATGACCAACAAGAGACACAAAGTCGCGGGCGAAGAGTTTGTCCATGGTGGCAAGTTAAGCGAAATCCGTTTCGCTTGTGGTCACAGTTCCGTGATAGCCTGGGGTTGCAGGGTTGCAAAAAGGCGGGATTAGCCCGTTTGCGCGCGATGCCGGAGCCAGTGGTCGGCCAGCACGCAGGCCAGCATGGCTTCGCCCACCGGTACGGCCCGGATGCCCACGCAGGGGTCGTGCCGGCCCTTGGTCATGATCTCGATATCCGCACCCGCGGCATCCACGCTGCGGACCGGCGTGAGGATCGAGCTCGTGGGTTTGACCGCGAAGCGCGCCACGATCGGCTGGCCGGTCGCGATCCCGCCGAGAATCCCGCCGGCGTGGTTGGCGAGGAAGCTGATGCGGCCATCCTGCATGCGCATCTCGTCGGCATTCTGCTCGCCGCGGAAAGCGGCGGCGGCGAAGCCATCGCCGATTTCCACACCTTTGACCGCATTGATGCTCATCAGCGCGCCGGCGATCTCGGCGTCGAGCTTGCCATAGATCGGCGCGCCGAGCCCGGGCGGCACGCCCTCGGCCACGACTTCGATGATCGCACCCAGCGACGAGCCGTCCCGCCGCACCTCGTCCAGCACGATGGCCCAGTGCGCGGCGCTGGCGGCGTCCGGGCAAAAAAACGGGTTCGCGTCGACCTGCGCCCACTCCCACCGCGCGCGATCCACCGCATGCGGGCCGAGTGCCACCATCGCACCCCGTATCCGCACGCCCTCGCCCAGCACCTTTCGCGCAATGGCGCCGGCCGCAACGCGCATCGCCGTCTCGCGCGCCGAGGACCGGCCGCCGCCGCGCGGGTCCCGGTGGCCGTACTTCATGTCATACGCCACATCCGCATGGCCCGGCCGGTACTGCGCCGCGATGTTCGCGTAGTCCTTGGAGCGCTGGTCGGTGTTCTCGATCATCAGCGCAATCGGCGTGCCCGTCGTGCGGCCTTCATAAACGCCGGACAGAATGCGAACTTGGTCCGGCTCCTGCCGCTGCGTCGTGAATTTGGACTGGCCGGGCCTGCGCTTGTCGAGATAGGGCTGGATGTCGGCCTCGGACAAGGCAAGGCCGGGCGGCGTGCCGTCAACGACGCAGCCGATGGCCGGGCCATGGCTCTCGCCCCAGGTGGTCACGCGGAAGAGGTGGCCGAAGGTGTTATGGGACATGCAGGGGACGTAGAGTAAGGACTACTTTTTGTGAACAAAAAGTAGCAAAAAAACTTCAGGACCGTTGGTCATGGGCTTTGGCGGCATCGACGCTCATGGCCCGGAGGAGCAGACGTTTTTGGCTGCTTTTTTTTAACGTGGCGCTTGCTTAATCCACAACCGCAATATCCGGCGCATTGGGATTCTTCATCCCCACGATGTTATACCCGCAATCCACGTGGTGCACCGCGCCCGTCACGCCCTTCGACAGGTCCGACAGCATGTACAGGCCGGCGCCGCCGACGTCCTCGAGCTCGGTGTCGCGTTCCAGTGGCGAGTTCAGGCGGGCCCATTTCATGATGTAGGTGAAATCGCCGATGCCGGCGGCGGCGAGGGTGCGGATCGGGCCGGCGCTGATGGCGTTGACGCGGATTTTCGCGGCGCCGAGGTCGGCCGCCATGTAGCGGACGGAGGCTTCAAGCGCCGCCTTGGCCACGCCCATCACGTTATAATGCGGCACCCAGCGCTCGGCGCCGAGATAGGACATGGTGAGCAGCGCGCCGCCATCCGGCATCATCGCCGCCGCCCGCTGGCCGACCGCGAGGAAGGAGAAGCACGAAATGTCCAGCGCCTGCTGGAACGCGGTGCGGGGCGTGTCGACGTAGCGGCCGCGCAGGTAGTTCTTGTCGGCGAATGCCAGCGCGTGGACCAGGAAGTCTATCTTGTCCCATTTTTTCGCGAGCGCGCCAAATGCGTCGTCCATCGCGGCGTCGCTGGTGACGTCGCAGGGGACCAGAAAATCCGAGCCGATGGATTCCGCCAGCGGGCGGACGCGCTTCTCCAGCGTCTCGCCCTGATAGGTGAACGCGACCTCGCCGCCTTGCGCCGCGACAGCCTGGGCGATGCCCCAGGCGATCGACCGGTTATTCGCCACCCCCATGATCAGGCCGCGCTTGCCCTGCATAAGCGTCCCTCGCTGCAGGGTCTGGGGGAGGGTATCGGGCATGGGCGCTATCTCCGTTTAGGGCCTTCGAGGCGAGGCAGGTTGGTGGCATAGACTATCGCACCCGATCAAGTGCCACACAATTATGGAGGCTCCATGGCCGAAAACCCCTTTGCGAATTTCGCCGCCTGGTTCGAGGACGCGAAAAAGACCGAGCCGAACGACCCGAACGCGATGATCCTCGCAACCACCGACGGGCCCCGGCCCTCGGCAAGGACGGTGCTGCTGAAGGCCTGGGATGAGCGGGGGTTCGTGTTCTATACCAACCTCGAATCCCGCAAGTCGCGCGAGATCAAGGCCAACCCGCATGCCGCGCTGCTGTTCTACTGGAAGATCCTGCACCGGCAGATCCGTATCGAGGGGGCACTGACGCAGGTCGCCGATGACGAGGCGGACGCGTATTTCGCAACCCGGCCGCGCGGCTCGAAGCTCGGCGCCTGGGCGTCCGCGCAGTCATCGCCACTGCCATCACGCGCGGCGTTCGAGACGCGGCTGGCGGAGGTGGACGCGAGATACCCGGGCGATCACGTGCCGCGGCCGCCCTTCTGGTCGGGGTGGCGCGTCGTGCCCGACTATTTCGAGTTCTGGCAGGATATGGAGTATCGGCTGCATGATCGCTCGGTTTTCAAGAAAAGCAGCGAGGGGTGGGAGACCGGCAAGTTGTATCCGTAAGGGAAGGCAAGCGCTGCTTTTTTGAAAAAGCCCCCCTGGCGGCTGCAGCAAACAGCCCCGGTCCTAAATTATCAAAGTTTTTTGCTACTTTTTGTTCACCAAAATTAGCGCTGCCTATCCTTGGCCTTTGCTTAATTCCAGCGCCCTCGCATAAACCTGCTTACGCCCAAGCCCCGTCGCCGTTGCCACTGCCGCTGCCGCGTCCTTCAGGCTCATCTGCCCGAGCGCTGCGGCGAGGGCGGCGTCGAGTGACGCTTCGGTGGCGGCTTCCTCCGGCGCCGGCCCGATCACGACCGTGATTTCGCCGCGCGCCGCGTTGGTGGCGTAGTGGGCGGCGAGCTCATGGAGGGGGGCGCGGCGGACCTCCTCGAAATGCTTGGTGAGCTCGCGGCACACGGCGGCCGGCCGGTCGGCGAAGGCGGCAGCGGCGTCGGCCAGAAATTCGGCGAGCCGGTGCGGCGCCTCGTAGAAGATGAGGGTGGTGCGCAGGCCGGCGGCCTCCAGGCTGCGCAGCCGCGCAAACTCGGCCTGGCGCGGCCCGGCCTTGGTCGGCGGGAACCCCAGCATCATGAAGGGCAGGGGGGGCAGGCCCGAGAGGGTGAGGGCCAGCACCGCGGCGTTCGGTCCGGGGACGGCGCCGACGCTCAAGCCCGCTTCGATCGCGGCGCGGACCAGGCGGTAGCCGGGGTCCGACACCAGCGGCGTGCCGGCATCCGAGATCACCGCGTAGCGCGCGCCCCCCTGCATCGCCGCAATCAGGCGGGGGATGCTGTGCGCCTCGTTATGCTCGTGCAGCGCCAGCGTCTTCGTTCTGATATCGTAAGCGCGCAGCAGCACGCTGCTGGTCCTGGTATCTTCACATAGAATCGCGTCAACACCAGCTAACATGTCGGCAGCTCGGGGCGGGAAATCTTTGAGGTTGCCGAGTGGCGTGGAAACCAGCAGAAGGGCCGCCGGCGCGGCCTGCCGCGGCGTGGCTTGGGAGGGCTCGGTCGTTGACTCGTAATGTGGGGACTCGTCGCTTTTTGGGTTGTGCATCATCTCTTCGCTCATCCGGACCCCTGCTCGCCACGCTGGCGCTGCTTGGCTGCGCCGGTCAAGCCCCGGAACCGCAGGCACAGGGCGGCATGCCATCGATGCTCGGCACCGCCGGGCTCCTCCCCAACCAGCCGACGCCGACGCTGCTGACGCCGAACGGCCAGCCGGCGATCGGCAAGACCAGCGGCAACATCGCGCTGCTGCTGCCGCTGACGGGTAATTACGCGCCGGTCGGGCAGATCCTCGAGAACGCGGCGAAGCTCGCTTTTCCGGATGCCCCGGCGCCGCAGGCGCCGCAAAGCACTGGTGCGCCGCAGGCGCCGCCAAGCACGGGCGCGCCGTCCGCGCCGCAAAACACCGGCGCGCCCCCGGCGCCGGTCAGCCCCGATGGCACCTCAGCCCCCGTACTCGACATCCGCGACACCGGCGGCACGCCGCAAGGCGCCGCCGCGGCCGCGCAGGCCGCCATCGCCGCCGGTGACGGCATCATCCTCGGGCCGCTCACCTCGGCGGAAGCGCACGCCGTCGCCCCGATCGCGCAGGCCGCCGGCGTCAACATGCTCGCCTTCACCAATGACGGCACGGTCGCCGCCGCCGGCGTCTGGCCGCTCGGCATCACGCCGACCCAGCAGGTACAGCGCGTGCTGCAGGCCGCCCAGAATGCCGGGCGCACGCAGCTCGCAGCCCTGCTGCCCGACAGCGATTTCGGGCACCGCCTGGGCGATGCCATCACCACCGAAACTGCGTCCCTGAGCGAGCCGACGCCGCAGATCACTTATTATGAGACAGGGTTCTCGGGCTTGAACGACGGCGTGCGGCAGGTCTCGGATTTTGCCGATCGCGGGCAGGGGCTCGAGGACAAGATCAAGCAGGCGCAGGATCTCGGCACCGCCGCCGGCCGGGAGGAGGCGCGGCAATTGCAGCACCAGCAGATCCCACCGCCCGCTTTCAACGCCCTGTTCATCGGGGCGACGACCGGCGATGCGATGGATGAGCTCGCGGATTTCCTGCCCTACTACGCGGTGAACGCGCCGCAGGTGCAGCTGCTCGGGCCTTCGCTCTGGTCCACGATCGCGCCGCAGATGGCGCATCAATCGGTGCTTCTGGGCGCCATGTACGCCGCGCCCGATCCCGCCAATGCCGCCTCGTTCGATGCCAAATACGCGACCGCCTACGGCGCGCCGCCGCCGGCCATCGCCGATGTCGCCTTCGATGCCGCCGCCATCGCCAAGCTCGCGGCCAGCAGCGGCGGCTATACCAGCACGGTGCTCACCGCACCCGCCGGCTTCACGGGAACCGACGGCCTGCTGGTGCTGGAGCCGACCGGGGCGGTGCTGCGCGGCCTCGCGGTGTTCCAGGTCGCCCCCGGCGCGCCGGTGATCGCATCGCCGGCGCCGAGCCAGCTCGCCCCGCCCAGCAGCTGATGGCCGAGGTCCAGTCGCTCGACAAAGCCTGGCCTGCCGCTTTTGCATTGTTTCTGGCGCTCGGCGCCGTTCCCACGGTCATCTTCGCCCTGCTCATCGGCTTTGGCGCCTTGCACCCGATCCCCGGGCTGATCGCCTGGCTGATCTGCACGAGTGTCGCCGTCGCCTTCGGGATCCTGCTCGGCCGCGATGTCGCGGTGATGACGCGCCTGGTGCGCGCCCTGCAGCTCAACCCGCAGGAACTGCCCGACGAGACGATCCTGCTGATCCCGGGGATGCGCTCGCTGGCGCAGGAGGCCCTGCGCCTGATCCGTGCGGAGCGCCTCTCGCGCGTCCGCATCATCGAGGGCGCCGGCGAGGACCGCGCGCTGGTCGAGCGGCTGCCGGACCCGCTGATCAAGCTCGACTCCGCCGGCAACGTGGTCTGGCGCAATGCGAGCGCGATCGCCGCGTTCGGCACGGAGACGGCGGCGTTGCTGCGCCACCCCGCGCTGCGCGTAGCGCTCGGCGATGCCGGACAGCGCGGCCGGCCGGTGCGCGGGCAGATCGCGATGGCGGTGCCGGTGCCGCGCGACCTCGACGCCATCGTCATCCCCGTCGGCGGCCCGACCTATGTGCTGATCACCGACCGCACCCGCGAGCGCAGCCTGGAGAAGATGCGCGCGGACTTCGTCGCCAATTCGAGCCATGAGCTGCGCACGCCGCTCGCCAGCCTGATCGGCTTCATCGAAACCCTGCGCGGCCCCGCCGCCGACGACCCGCAGGCGCAGCAGCGCTTCCTCGGCATCATGGCCGAACAGGCGGCCCGCATGCAGCGCGTCATCGCCGATCTGCTGAGCCTCTCGCGCATCGAAATCTCCGAGCACCAGCCGCCGCAGGAGCTGCAATTTCTCACCCCGCTGCTGGAGCGCGTGGTGGCGGGGATGGAGCCCATGCTGGGCGGCAACAACGTGCGCATGGAGGTCGCGATCCCGCCCGACCTGCCGGCGATCCCCGCGGATGCCGACCAGCTCGCCCAGGTTTTCACCAACCTGCTGGACAACGCAATCAAATACGGCAAGCGCGGCGGGTGCATACGCCTGGTCGCGGCGCATGCCGGCACGGATGCGCGGTTCGAGGCGAACGGCGTGCTGGTGAGCGTGACCGACGATGGCGCGGGCATCGCGCGCGAACACATCCCGCGCCTCACCGAGCGGTTCTACCGCGTGGACAAGGGCCGCTCGCGCGCGGTGGGCGGCACCGGGCTCGGCCTTGCGATCGTGAAGCACGTGGTGAACCGGCACCGGGGGCGGCTGGTGATTGACAGCACCGAAGGGCAGGGGACGACGTTTACGGTCTGGTTGCCGACGAGGAAGGCTAAGTAAGGACGGCTTTTAGTGAACAGAAGCCCTCGCGCGGCCGGCGTCATGGGCGTTGACGGCGCCGAAGCCCTTGGCCCAGCGGCGCGAAAGTTCTTTGCTTCTTTTCAAAAAGCAGCGCTTGCCTCACTGGAGACCTGCAAACATTTGCATTGTATCGGCGGCCGGCTTCTCCAGTTGTAGACCCACACAACGAGAAGGATTTTTCATGACCTCACCAGTACTACAACCATTCACGCTCGGTGACATGCAGCTGCCTAACCGTATCGTCATGGCGCCGCTCACGCGCAGCCGCTCCGACGATGACGGCGTGCCACCGGATTTCGCGGCGGACTATTACGCGCAGCGCGCCAGCGCCGGGCTCGTGATTTCCGAGGCGACGAACATCTCGGCGCAGGGCCGCGGCTATGCGATGACGCCTGGCATCTGGACGCCGGCGCAGGTCGAGGCGTGGGCGCATGTGACGCGCGCCGTGCATGAACGCGGCGGGCATATGTTCCTGCAGCTCTGGCACACCGGCCGCATTTCGCACCCTGACCTGCATGGCGGCGCGCTGCCCGTGTCGGCCTCCGCCCTCAAGCCCGCTGGCCAGGCCTTTACAAATTCCGGCCTCAAGGACCACGTGACGCCGCGGGCGCTGGAGACCGACGAGATCCCCGGCATCGTCGAGGATTACCGCCACGCCGCGCGATGCGCGAAGGAAGCAGGGTTCGACGGCGTCGAGATCCATTCCGCTAACAACTACCTGTTGGAACAGTTCATTCGCGACACCACCAATCACAGGTCGGACCGTTATGGCGGCTCGATCGAGAATCGCCTGCGGTTTCCGCTGGAAGTCGTGAAAGCCGTGACCGAGGTGTGGGACGCCAAGCGCGTCGGCATCCGCATTTCGCCCGCCACGACCGAACCCGGCGGCGCTGCGGTCGATTCCGATCCGATGGCGACCTACGGCGCCTATGTCGACGCGCTCTCGGCGGCGGGGCTGCTGTATATCCATGACATCGAAGGTGTCACGCAGCTCTCGCGCGATCCGTCCGGTGTTGATTTCCGCGCGCTGCGCCAGCGCTTTAACGGCGCGTATATCGCGAACAACCAGTACACGCTGAAACTCGCCGAGGAGACGCTGGCGAAGGGCGATGCCGACATGTTCAGTTTCGGCCGGCCGTTTATCGCGAACCCGGACCTCGTCGAGCGGCTCGCGGCCGGCGCGCCGCTGGCCGAGGCGCCGAAGGAGTATTGGTATGGCGGGACGTCCGTTGGGTATTCGGATTGGCCGACTATGAAGTGAAGTGAGGAAGCGCTTCTTTTTTGAAAAAAAGAAGCAAAAAACTTTCGTGACTCCGGGTCATGGGCGTTGGTTTCACCAAAGCCCATGACCCGGAGTTCCAAAGTTTTTTTGCTACTTTTTGTTCACAAAAAGTAGCTCTTACTTCACGTGCCCAACGTCTCATTCAGCATCGCCGACTCTCGCTGATGCCAATACGGATAAGGCGGCTTCACGTCGCTCGCGTCATCCAGCGTCTTCACCTGCTCTGCCGTCAGGTTCCAGCCGACCGCGCCGATATTCTGCAGCAGCTGTTCCTCGTTGCGCGCGCCGATGATGACGTTCGCGACGGTCGGGCGTTGCAGCAGCCAGTTAAGCGCCACCTGCGGTATGGACTTATCGACCTCCCGCGCCACCTGGTCGAGCGCGTCGATGATCTTAAACAGATGTTCTTCCTCGAACTGCGGGCCGGTGCCGGCGATGTCGTGCGCGCGGGTGCCGGGTTTGGCCGGCTGGCCGCGGCGGATTTTGCCCGTTAGTTTGCCCCAGCCGAGCGGGCTCCAGATCAGCGCGCCGACGCCCTGGTCACGGCCGAGCGCCATCAGTTCCCACTCATAGTCGCGGTTCAGCAGGGAGTAGTACACCTGGTGCGCGATGTGGCGCGGATAGCCGTAGCGATCCGAGGTGCTAAGCGATTTCATCAGGTGCCAGCCTGAGAAGTTGGAGGCGCCGATGTAGCGCACCTTGCCTTCTCGCACGATCTGGTCGAGCGTGCTCAGCGTTTCCTCGACCGGCGTGTTGTAGTCCTGCGCGTGCAGCTGCAGCAGGTCGATCGTCTCTACGCCGAGCCGCTTCAGGGATTTTTCGACGGCGTCGATGAGGTGGTGGCGGGACGAGCCGTAGTCGTTCGGGCCGTCGCCGGAGGGGAAGGTGGTTTTCGTCGAGATCATCACGCGGTTGCGTTTGCCTTTGATCGCCTGGCCGAGAATGTCCTCGGCCATGCCGGCCGAGTAGATGTCTGCGGTGTCGAACAGGCTGACGCCGTGATCGAGGCAGACATCGATGAGGCGGGAGGCGCCGCTGGCGTCGGTAGAGCCCCAGGCCTTGAAGAACTCGTTGCCGCCGCCGAAGGTGGCCGTGCCGAAACTCAAGGCCGGCACACGAAGTCCGGAATGTCCAAGCCGCCGATATTCCATGTTTTTGCTCCTGTGTTACCCAGCCGGACATGGGTATGCATCCCGCCGAAAGCAAAGCAGGAACGGGCGGCGCAACGCTGCGGTTCCAAAGCGAACGCTTTTTAAAAAGAAGCGCTTGCTTGCCTATTACTTGGACAAAGCATGATGCCCGCTCAGCGCCTCGCCCGCATCCGGCCGCAGCCGCGCGCAGAACGGCACGGCGAGGAACGCGATGCCGCCGACGATCAGGAACCCGAGCGCGTAGTCCGATGGCAGGGCGGTGGGATGGCCGCGCAGCCGCGCCGAAATTTCCAGGGTCGCGGCGCCGATGACGATGCCGAGCGTCAGGGTGAGCTGCTGTATGGTCGAGTACAGGGTGGTCGCCGATGACATGCGGCCGCGCGCGATATCACCGTAGGCGATGGCGTTGTACGCGGTGAATTGCAGAGAGCGGAAGAAGCCGCCGACGAGGAGGATGGCGTCGAGGGCGAGGTTTGGCCAGTCTTTTTGGAACACGGCGCAGATGGCGATGAAGCCGGCGGCGAGGATGCCGTTGATGACGAGCACGCGGCGGAAGCCGAAGCGGTGCAGCAAGGGCTGGGCCGCCGGCTTCATCAGCAGCGCGCCGGCCGCCGCAGCGAAGGTGATGAGACCGCTCTGCATCGGCGATTTTCCGAAGCCCAGTTGCAGCATCAACGGCAGCAGGAACGGCACGGCCCCGACGGCGATGCGAAACAGGCTGCCGGCGATTACCGAGCTTGCGAAAGTGGGGATGCGCAGGAGGGTGAAGTCGAGGATCGGGTGCGGGTGGTGGCTGGCGTGGCCGAAATACACCGCACCCGCGGCGAGGCCGGCGGCGAGGGCCGCGAGTGTCCAGGAGAGCGGCACAATGTCGCGGCCCAGGGTCTCGAAGCCCGCCATCAGGGCCGCCATGGCGAACCCGGTCAGGATCAGCCCCCAGAGATCCAGCCGGCCGCCGCCATCGGCCTCGCGAACGTCCGTGATGAACAGCGTGACCGCGATGATGCCGGCGATCCCGATCGGCACGTTGATGTCGAACACCCAGCGCCACGAAAAATACGTGACGATGAAGCCGCCGAGCGGCGGGCCCATGATCGGGCCGAGGAGGGCGGGCATGGTCAGCCAGGACATCGCGGAGACCATCTGCGCGCGGCTGACCGAGCGCAGCAGCACGAGGCGGCCGACCGGGAGCATCATCGCCCCGCCCAGCCCCTGTACGATGCGCGCGAGCACGAGCACGAGCAGGCTGGGGGCGATGCCGCAGAGCACGGAGCCGATGGTGAAGATGAGGATGGCGGCGCGGAAGACGTGTTTCGCGCCGAAATGGTCGGCGACCCAGCCGCTCGCGGGGATGAACACCGAGAGGCTGATGAGGTAGGATGTCAGCGCAACGCTCATATGCAGCGGGTCGGCGTGAAAACTGCGGGCCATGGCGGGCAGGGCGGTCGCGATCACGGTCGAGTCGAGGTTCTGCATGAACAGCGCGGTCGCGACGATCACCGCCGTCAGACGCATCTTGCCGTCTGAGATGACCGGCTCGGTTTCGGTATCCATGGCTACTCCCGGGTCAGGCCGGCCGCTTCCAGCCGCTGCAAATAGTCGCGCCAGCGCGCGTCCTGCTCACGGCCTAACTGGTGCAGGTAGTCCCAGGAAAAAATACCCGTATCGTGACCATCGGAGAACACCAGGCGGACGGCGTAGTTGCCGGTGGGCTCAATGGCGGCGATTGCGACATCGCGCTTGCCGGCGATGAGGGTTGCCTGCCCCGGCCCGTGGCCCTGGACCTCGGCGCTCGGGCTCTGCACGCGCAGGAATTCAGGGCTCAGCTGGAAGATCTGGCCGTCGTCAAAGCTGATTTCGAGGAGGTTTTCGGCGCGCCGAAGCGTGACCTCGACCGGCGCGATCACGGCTCGAGGCTGCGCGCTTCTTCCGCCAGCATGATGGGGATGCCATTGCGGATCGGGTAGGCGAGGCCGGCCTTCTGGCTGATCAGCTCGCCGCGCTCGCGGTCATAGGTAAGCGGGCCGCGGGTGAGCGGGCAGACCAGGATTTCGAGGAGCCGCGGGTCGATCGGGGTGGGGGGCTGTTCCATGATTTTTCAGCTCGCTTTCGGCGCGTCGTCGTCGTCATGCCCGTCGTCGAAGGCGTTGATTTCGAGCAACGCGAGCAGGGCGCGGGCGCGCTCGGAGGGGTCGCGCGCCTCCAGCAGCGCCTGCTTCTCCTCCGCATCGAACGGGCAGGCCATGCAGAGCGAGACGACGAGGGCGGCGTCCGGCATGGTCGAGATCGCGTCCCAGTTCGCTTCCACGCCCGCATTGGCGAAATAGCGGCGCAGCGCCTCCAGCAGGTCCGCACGGTCGAACGGCAGATGCTGGGCCTCGGCCTCGTGCAGATCGGCGCCAAAACCGCCGAGGGCGGCGCGGACGCGGCGATAGCCGTGGCGGGGTTCGATCTCCTCCACGATCGTGAAGCGGATCAGGCCGTTCAGGGTGATCAGGAACCGGCCGTCATCGGTTTCGCTGAAGGAGGAGATGCGCCCGAGGCAGCCGGTGCGGTACAGGCCGGGGCCGGTATCGCCGCGCGCGAGCCGCTTGTCCGGCTGGACCATGCCGAAATAGCGGCCGGCGGCGAGCGCGTCCTCGACCATCGCGAGGTAGCGCGGCTCGAAGATGTTCAGCGGCAACCGCCCGCCCGGCAGCAGCAGCGCGCCGGTCAGGGGGAACACCGCAAACTCTTCCGGGAGGTCGGTTAGTTTGGGAAGGGCCAGGGTCATCGTGCTCAACGGAACAACAAGGCCGAAAGCTTCCTGCGGGCGGCCATGGTGGCCGCATCGTCGAACCCCCATGCCTCGAAGAATTTCAGCAGCTGCAGGCGGGCGGCATCGTCGTTCCAGGCGCGGTTGCGGCGGATGATTTCCAGCAGCGCCTCGGCCGCCTCGGCGCGCGCGCCGGTGGCGTTAAGCGCGGTCGCGAGCTCATAGCGGGCGGCGAAGTCATCGGGGTCGGCGGCGAGCCGCGCCTCCAGCCCGGCCTGTGCCGCCTGTGCCGCGCGGCCTTCGGCGGCGAGGGCGAGGGCCGCCTTGGCGCCCGCGATTTCGGCGTGGTCGGCGAGTTTGGGCGGAATTTCCGCGAGGATTTCCTGCGCCTGCGCTTCATCGCCGAGGGCGATGAGGGCGCGCACCAGGCCGCCCCAGGCCTCCGGCTTTTCCCGATCCTCGTGCACGGCGCCTGCGAAGCACTGTGCCGCGGCCTCCGCCTCGCCCTGCTCCAGCAGGGCCTTGCCCTCGGCGATGAGGTCGGCCGCCGGCGCGGTCGAGCCCGCCAGTTTCAGCAGGGCCTCGATGAAGCGCTTGACCTCGCTCTCCGGCAGCGCGCCCGAGAACGTGTCGGCGAGCTGCCCCTGCCAGAAGGCGACGACGGTCGGCACCGACTGCATCGGCAGCCCCATGCGGGCCAGCTGGCCGACGAGCTCGCGGTTTTTGTCGACGTCGATCTTGACGAGCTTGATCCGCCCGCCTTGCGCGCGGACGACCTTTTCGAGCGTCGGCGTCAGGGTTTTGCAGGGGCCGCACCAGGTCGCCCAGAAATCCACCAGCACCGGCACCTGGCGGGACGCCTCGACGACATCGGCCATGAAACTGGCCTGGTTGCCGTCGATGATCATGGCGTTGGCGGATGCGGGCGCGCCCTCATGGGCGGGATTGAGCAGGCTGTTCATCTTGTCACGGGTCCGTATGCGGTTGATTGTCTATATAGTATCATCGGCCGCGCTCACACCCCAAGGCGGGCTGGCGGGTGTCGGGCGGCAGGTGTTGGGCAGAGGGATGGGTGTTGCCACACGCTTGCAATCTGCATCGCCGGTGATTAAAGACGCTCCGTCGAGGCGGCGCAGAGCCGTCCACGGAGCGATGCGGGCGTAGCTCAGGGGTAGAGCACAACCTTGCCAAGGTTGGGGTCGAGGGTTCGAATCCCTTCGCCCGCTCCAGATTTTTTCAATGAAATCAGAGTGTTAAAGCGGTCCTACGGGGCCGCTTTTTGCTTACACTAACGGCGCAGATCGCTGATGTAAGCCCCTTGTAAGCGTTTGGGTGAAGGTTTGCGGATACGACAGGCGGCTCCTGGCGGCGGTTGAGCGGCCCACGGGGATGAGTAAGCGCCAATTTCGCCCCCCCGCCCTGCCTTCCGCAGGCTTCGGAAGGTGATGCAGCGACTGAACTCTGGCGACCATCCGAGCTGGTAAAGGGTGAGCAGCCGGGGTTGCATGCACCAGGTTTCCGCCACCCCCAACCTTCCTTGGCGCCGGGAGCCTCGGCCGTTGCATCCTTTCGAATTGAGAGCTACGTTGCGATCAGACTAGTAACTCGTTCCATCGCGTTACCCGTCGGGATATCACAGGCGGAGCTTGGGTTGGGCGAGGAGCAGCGAGATCTCAGGTGGGGCGTTGAGCGGCGGCTCGAATTCATCGAGTTCCGGCTGTTCTGGGAAGGCCATGTCAACCGCAGCGACCTGATCCACTCGTTCGGTATCTCGGTCCAGCAGGCTTCGACCGACCTAAACCGCTATCTCGGTCTCGCCCCGGCCAACATGGTATATGACAAAAGTGGCAAGGCTTATGTCCGCGGGGCGGAGTTCGCGCCGCTATTCCTCCGACCGGATGCCAGCCGCTATCTGTCTCAGCTCAGATCGATGGCCGATGGCTTCCTTCAGCTAAGTGAGACCTGGGTCGGCGCATCGCCGGCTTTCGCCACAACGCCAACGCCCGCCAGGTCGGTCGATGCCAGTGTACTTCGTTCGGTGGTCGACGCCATTCGCGCCGGCGACGAAATCGAGATCATGTATCAATCGCTCTCTCGGCCGGAACCGATGTGGCGGTGGATCGCGCCGCACGCGATTGGTTTCGACGGGTTTCGCTGGCACGCTCGAAGCCACTGCGCCCTAGACGGGGCATTCAAAGATTTTGTGCTATCACGAATTTTGGGAGTTCGCGCAGCAAAGGCCGCCGATGTTGATCCGACAACTGACTTAGATTGGCATGAGTCCGTAATCGTCAAAATCGCACCCCATCCAGAGCTATCTGCGGGGCAACGGAAAATAGTCGAACTCGACTACGGCATGAATGATGGCATGGCTGCGATACCGGTTCGTAAGGCGTTGCTCTATTACACCCTCCGACGCCTCGGCCTCGATACCGCTCCTGGCGCTCGCCTGCCACAAGATCAGCAGATCACACTGGTTGGGGCGTCGGCAAATGCCTGTAGGTCCTATCTGAAAAACGAAAGTGATGGGGGCCGCAATGCTGGGGCTTAATCTACGCCAGGAATTCAAAGGCAAGCGCCTCAAAGGCACTGCGATCGAGCTTTCCAATGAAAGCAATACCGGTGCGACACAGATCGCAGCGGCCGAATTTCTTGAGATCACTTACCCAACTCATGACCTCCTGAAAGGTATCGAAGCGGTCGGACCAAATCAGGGCCGCCCGGTTGTGGTTATCGGCGAGCGGGGCTTGGGTAAGTCGCACCTTATGGCGGCGCTATTCCATGCCGTCCATGACCCGTCATCTACCGGCGCTTGGCTTCAGTCTTGGGCGACCACGCTCAACGACCCGGCGATAGGTGCAATCCCGCTGCGCCACGGGATGCGGGTGATCGGCGAAAGCCTGCACCGGCAGCGCTATAAGTTTCTTTGGGACCTGTTGTTCGAACAGCACCCCCATGGAGCGTATATCCGTGGCAAATGGGAAGGCATGGGGAGCTCCAAGACGGATATTCCGTCAGATCAGCTCATCCTGGAGCTTTTGCGTCATACGCCGACCATGCTTCTCCTCGATGAGTTTCAGACTTGGTATGATGGCCTGACCAACACCAAGCAATATCCTTGGAAAAACTGGGCGTTCAACTTTATCCAAATCCTCTCGGAGATTGCCAAGGAACACCCCGACCTCCTTGCATTGGTCGTGTCGGTTCGGAACGGCGATACCGATGCCTATCAACAGATCCATCGGGTGAATCCGGTGCAGATTGATTTTAAGGCTGGTGGTAGTCCCGAGCGTATCCAGCACGACCGCCGCAGAATGCTGCTGCATAGGTTGTTCGAGAACCGGATTCAGATTCCGCCATCTGGAATCGAAGGCCTCATTGCTGTCCACGTCTCCGAGTTTCTTCGCTTGCTCAACATCCCAGCGTCCGAGCATGAGCGAAAGCGCAGGGATTTTGGGGAGGCGTGGCCATTTGCACCTCGTTCGTAACGCCGGACTCTCCGCTCGCTTAATTGCGGCGACTCCAACAATCGTTAGTTCCTCCAACGCCTTCGATTTAGCGGCAGCGCAAGGTACACTTCATGAGATTCCATTATCTGCGATCGTGGCGCCTGACATCACAACCGAAGAGATGGGCAAGGTCTACACGCAACGAATGGCGACGAACGGTGCACCCGGTCGCGACATTTACGATGAGATATTCGGATCTTCGCCGCAGGGGCGCTGTCCTCTTTGCGCGCAGCGGCCGGTAGCGACGCTTGACCACCACCTGCCTAAAGCACATTATCCAGCTCTCGCCGTTGCGCCACTCAACCTCTTGCCTGCGTGCTCGGATTGCAACAAGGCGAAGCTCGACGCGATCCCAACCCGTGCCGAAGAGGTTGCGCTTCATCCATATTACGATGATTTGGGGGACGACGTGTGGTTGGTCGCACGTGTTGTCGAGAGTCATCCGACTGCGTTGCGCTTCAGGGTAGCTACTCCGGCAGCATGGAGCCCAGTATTTGCCGCCCGAGTTTTGAACCATTTCCGGTCTTTGGGATTGGCGGCGCTCTACGCTTCGGAAGCCGCAGAGGAACTGATTAATATCCGTCATCAGTTAGTCACGTTGAAAGCTAGCGGCGCGGCGGCCGGCGTGCGAGATGAACTACAGAGACGCGCCTTGAGCTCCGCGTTGGGGCGCCAAAACGGCTGGCGAGCAGCGGCTTACAGCGCTTGGCAAGCAAGTAACTGGTTCTGTGACGGAGGCTTTGCGCGGATATAGCTTCGGCATATCTTCTTCCCGCGCCATAGATGGTAACTGTTGATTCTTGCATAGCAAGACGTAGGATAGGTGAGCGCAGCGCTACTCATCGCTTCTTTCTAGCTGGCAATATTTCGATGGGTAACGCTGCGTTCACCCATCCTTGTCCGCTTTCGGGAAAGCCGAGGCCTTCCAGAAACGATCGGAACGAAGCGCACAACTGCCAGTCTGCTGATAGCTGAGGCTGGACGATAGCGTACGGTTCGGCGCGATGAAAGCTTTTGCAACCAGAAGACCTTGACCCAAGGGCGCCATTTCAAAGTGATTTTGACCGATCACATGACCCCTGTCAGATTAATCCAGAAAGACATAACAGAAAAATCCATAGGAGCACGCCGTTGACCGACAGCAAAACACAGATCGTTTTAATCCCCGCTTTGTTGTGCGACGAGGCACTCTACGCCCCGGTCATCGAACGTCTTGGTGATACATACGAAGCGCATGTGATGATCTCGCCGAAACCCAGTCTGAGCGAAAGTGCCACGGACATTCTGGCTCGCGCGCCGGACAAATTCGTGCTGGTCGGCACGAGCTATGCCGGCAATCTGGCGCTGGAAATCGCCATCGCGGCGCCCGCGCGCGTGAGCGCCTTGTGGCTCATGGGTTGCAATCCCGGCCCTGCCGAACCCGGCGGACCGGATCTCGCCGCTGGCCTGACCGCGACACCTGACGCGGTGATCGACATGCTGGGCGGCATCATCGCGCATCCCGACAACGAAGCCGCCGCCGCGACCTTCAAGGAGATGGCGCATCGCATCGGCGGCACCGCCGGCGCGCGGCAGGCCACCGCCTTGGCCGCGCGACCGGATGCCGTCTCGCGTTTCGGGGCGCTGAGAATGCCGGCCCTGGTGTTATGGGGCGCGGACGACGCGCTGGTTCCGGTCGCTGTGGGCAAAGCCATGGCGCACGCCCTGCCGCATGCGCATTTTCATGTGCTGCCCGCCTGCGGCCATCTGCCGACCCTCGAAAAGCCGGAAGAGTCCGCGGCTTTGTTCACCGAATTTCTCAGCGGTGAAGCCCAGCACAGCCATTAAGGGAGACAGCACCATGTCCGGCATAACGCTCTGTGGCTTCAACGGCTCCACCTATGTGCGCAGCGTCAAATTACGCTGGCGGAAAAAGGCGTCACCGATATCCAGAAAGTGCCCATCAATGTCCTGACCGGGGAGCCGAAATCGGCTGCCTATATGGAAAGCCGTCGCTTCGGCATGGACCAGCTGCTGGACCATGACGGGATGCGGATCTTGGAAACGGCCGCCATCACGCGCTATCTGAATGATGTGCTGCCCGGCCCTTCGCTCATCCCCGCGAGCCCCAAAGACCGCGCCAGGATGGACATGCTCATCGGCCTGATCGACTCATGCGGTTTACGGCGCCCAGCTCGGCGGCGTCGCGGCCTATCATCTGTTTCCCGATTTCGTCGGCGGCAAGAACGACGGGGCGCGTCAATCCGGTATCGAAACCGGCAAAGAGATGCTCGCGTTTGCGATGCAGACCAGGGGAGCATCCGCTTTCATCGCCGGCGAGCTGAGCATTGCCGATCTGTTTCTGGCACCCATCGCGTTTTATGTGTCGCTGACGCCGGATCGGGACATCGTTTTCGATGTCCCGGTTTCGCCGCCTGGTTGGCCAGCATCCAGGCGCGCCCAAGTTTTCAATCGACCCCGCCAAACCAGCGCCTATGCCGGCGCCCCGTACTGCCGATGGGGGGCCGCTTTCGCAAACGCCTCATGGCCTTCACAGGCTGCAAAAATCCGGTCGACGGTTGGGGTCTCCGGCACCTCGATCTTGAAAATCGGCAACACGATCTTGATGCTGGCGAGACAAATATCCGCCAGCGTGATGTTTTCGCCGTGGCAGAACGTGCCGGTTTCCGCTTCCGTTTGTAGCCGCTGTTCGAACGCCTGCAGCCCGGTGGTGAACCAGTTGACCCGCCAGGCGCGGATGGCGGGCGCATCGAAGCCGCCGGTTTCGGTAAGATATTTGACGACCCGCGGCACGATCAGCGGATGCGTATCGGCCACCAGCATCGAGGCCAGAGAACGGACCCGCGCCCGCCCATAAGGATCGGCCGGCAGGAGGGGCGTGGCGGGGTGAATATCTTCCAGAAATTCCAGGATCGCCAGTGACTGCGTCATCGGCGGCACCGGGCCTGGCGCTTCCCGGTCGATCAGCGCCGGGATCGCGCCAAGCGGGTTTATTTTTAGAAAATCCTCGCTGCGCTGTTCGCCGGTGTCGAGGTTGATATAGCGTTCGTCCGGCACGATGCTTTTGAGGTTCATGGCGACACGCACCCTGTAGGTGGCGGACGTGCGCCAATAGGCAAATAATTCGAAGCGGGCCCGATCTGTCAAAGTTCGTCCTCCAGGGTTGGTGTCTCAACAGGCTTACGACAGACCCATCGCAAGAAACAGAAGGTGCTTCGTATCAAGCGCATGGACGATCGATGAGTTTTTCCTATATTGACTATCGTTTTTATCGTTTTATGGTGAACAGGTAGCAGGTGTGTGCGGAATTTGGGCAACTTCCTTCACGTCGCCCGGCCGCTGCCTCGTGAAAGAATGAAAGCATGCCATGAGTGTAACCTCAGAGTTTCTTTGGTACATCCCCAACCAGGTCGAACCGGGACACCGTGGCGACACGCAGGTCGAGAGCCATAACAGCCTGGCGGCGTTGACCGCCCAAGCCAAGGCGCTGGAGGCGCATGGCTGGAAGGGCGCGCTGATTGGCACCGGCTGGGGGCGCCCCGATACCTTTACGCTCGCCACCGCGCTGGCGGCGCAGACCACGAGTTTCGAGCCGCTGATCGCGGTCCGGCCCGGCTATTGGCGGCCGGCGCACTTCGCCTCGTCCGCCGCCACGCTCGACCATCTGACGGGCGGGCGCGTGCGAATCAACATCGTTTCCGGCCAGGATGATTTGGCCGCCTATGGCGATCGCGAAGGCGACCAGGCGCATCGCTATGGCCGCACCAGGGAGTTCATGCGTCTGGTCCGCCGGCTCTGGACCGAGGATAACGTGACGTTCGACGGCGCGCATTTCCAGGTCACGAACTCGACCGTGGCGCCGCGCCTGGCGCCGCGCGATAGCCGACCGCACCCCAAACTCTATTTCGGCGGCGCCTCGGAGGCGGCCGAGCACGTCGCCGCCACAGAGGCCGATGTGCAGCTCTTCTGGGGCGAGCCGCTGGATGGCGTGGCCGAGCGGATCGCGCGGCTGAAGGCGCTATCCAGGCGGCTCGACCGTGACCTGCCGCCCCTCGAATTCGGCCTTCGGGTGACAACCTTCGTGCGCGACACAACCGCACAGGCTTGGGCCGAGGCCGAGGCAAAGGTGGCCGAAATGGCGAGCAAGGCCGGTTCCAGCCTGGACCAGCACCGGCGCACCGCGGCGGTGGGGCAGCAGCGGCTGCTCGATCTGCAGAACCGCGGCGACGTGCTGGACGATCATCTGTACACGGCCCCCGGCCGCTTCGGGGCCGGCGGCGCCGGCACCACCTGGCTCGTCGGCTCCGCGGCGGATGTAGCGGCCGCGCTCGGAAAATACGAGGCGCTCGGCATCACGCATTTCGTACTGTCGGATACGCCCTACTTGCGGGAGATCGAGCGCCAGGGCCGGCATTTGCTGCCGCTGCTGCGCAGCGCCGCGCCGTGCACGGCGCGCACCGCTGCCAGCGCGCTGGCGCTGACGGGGAAATGACAGACATGGCGGCGCACCTGATCAGGAGCGAGACCGAGGCATTGGCATGCGCCCATGCGCTCGCCCACATTTTTGCGGTCGATGCGTCGTTGCGCGATCGCGAGCGTATCCTGCCCCTCGCCGAGGTTGAACGATTTTCGCAATCCGGGCTCTGGGCTGTGACGGTGCCCAAGGCGTTAGGCGGCGTCGATCTGTGCTACCGCGCGGTGGCGAAGATCATTGAGATCATCTCGGCCGCCGATCCGTCGATCGGGCAGATCCCGCAGAACCACATGTCGGTGATGTACCAGTTGCGCGCGGTCGGCAGTGCCGAGCAGCAGGCGCGCCTGTTCGCCGCGGTGCTGCGCGGTGCGCGCTTCGGCAACGCGCTGGCGGAGCTGACGAATAACGCCGCTCACAGCTTCACGACCACGATGCACGACGTGTCGGGCGGCTACCGACTGTCGGGCAAGAAATATTATTCAACAGGTGCGCTGTTCGCTGATTTCATCTCGGTCGGCGCCGCCGACGCGCAAGGCCGGCGGCTGACCGCGATCGTCCCGAAAGACGCGCCCGGCATCACTATAGTCGATGACTGGTCGAGCTTCGGCCAGCGCACCACAGCCAGCGGTACGGTCATTCTCGACGACGTCTTCGTACCGGCGGCGGATGTGCTGCCGATCTATCGCGCCGCCGACGAGCCGATCGCCTTCGGAGCGGTCGCGCAACTGCTGCAGGCGGCGATCGATTCCGGCATCGCGGCCGG
>Ga0116231_10004184_pt1 | contig 29389 bp, 27 predicted proteins | sample S1TSphgellanicum_2_FD_89695 | JGI IMG/M metagenome (GOLD analysis project Ga0116231, IMG submission 89695) | Host-associated microbial communities from peat moss isolated from Minnesota, USA - S1T2_Fd - Sphagnum magellanicum MG | ecosystem: Host-associated > Plants > Peat moss > Unclassified...
ACAAAAGAAAAAAAAAATCAAATTAAAAAAAAAAAAAAAAAAAAAAAAAAAAAATCTCAAATCTCAAAATCTCAAAATCTGATGACTTTGGGACAATTTTTCCCACAAAAAAACCCATTTTGTAGCACTTCATTTCTTTTTTGTCCCCTTGATGCCAAAATTCACCTCGAAAATAAAATAAAACAAGGGGGCTATGTCACACTGTGGCCTTGCTCATTTACATTAAAAAGTATCTCAAGGCAAAAGAAGAATTATGGAAACTCAAATATTTTCACCATGCAAAAAATATAATCTTCAAAAAAAAATCCTGTAAAAGAAACCAAAATCCTTCGAGATATTAGAACTCTATAACAAATCTCAAGTTTCAACACAACCCAAAATATCATCTTTCAAAAATCCTCATATAAAAAATAGACCTATTATTATTATTACCTAGGGGCCAAAATTATCCCTTAAGCTACTATATATACTCTACGATGAATCCAAACACAATATCCTAAGGGCCTTGGTAGCCGAGACCCAATAAAAACAAGGGGGTGTGCCCACACTATGGCCTTGCCATTTACATTAAAAAGCATCTTAAGACAAAAGAAGAAGAGTTGTGGAAACTCAAATATTTCACCATGCAAAAACTATAATCTTCAAAAAGTCCTCTAAAAAAAACCAAAATCCTTAAATCTCAAGTTTCAACACAAGCCAAAAAAATATCATCTTTCAAAATTTCTCATATAAAAATAGACCTATTATTTATTATTACCTAGGGGTCAAGCCAAAATCCATTAAGCTTCAATACTTGATAATGAATGTAAACACAAAATATCCTTGCCTTGGTAGGCAACAAGGCCCAATAAAATAAACCCAACTTGGACTTCTTTTTGTACCTCCATCATCATCATCATCATCTCTCCCAATATTCAACTGGCGTCAGTTTTGTCCTTTTGTTACCGGTCTCTGACTTCCTTCCCTCCATGCCCACTTTGATCCCGCCTCTCTGCCCTCTTTCTCTTTCTCTCTCTCTCTCTCTCTCTCTCTCTCATGCACGTCCATTACGTCCTTTGTAGCGTTCTCTTCTTCTTCTGTCGACTTTTTCTTTGTTTTCCAGTGCAATAGATTCTGCTTTTAAGGAGTCTGACGAAGCGTTTTTGTATTTTACTCCTTTTTTTTTTTGTGTGTTTTTTGGTTTTGAAAACTGCAATACTACTGTTGATGATGATGATGATGAAGAGAATTTCAATTTGTATTTGGTTTTTTGGTTCTTGTATTTGAAGTTTCGGTTGACCATGATGAGATTTCTCATGGGGTGCGCAGGGCCATGATGAGATTTCTTGTGAGGTGAGGTGAAGTAATTAGGTGCGGCATTTACAATTGTTGTGCCTTCAAGATGGATGCCGCCTATTTCCAACTAATCCTGAAACTTTCTAAGTGAAAGCGAGTTTATGATTGATTTGCTCAAGCAAGCAAGCACGTAAGTAAGTAAGTAGTTTGTGGTTTGATTTGGAAGAGAAAGGGCCCATGGGTTTGGTAGTTTGTGGTTTGATTTGGAAGGGAAAGGGTCCATGGGTTTGGTAGTTTGTGGTTTGATTTGGAAGGGAAAGGGCCCATGGGTTGGGTAGTTTGTGGTTTGATTTGGAAGTGAAAGGGTCCATGGGTTTGGTAGTTTGTGGTTTGATTTGGAAGGGAAACGGCCCATGGGTTGGGTAGTTTGTGGTTTGATTTGGAAGGGAAAGGGTCCATGGGTTTGGTAGTTTGTGGTTTGATTTGGAAGGGAAAGGGCCCATGGGTTGGGTATTTTGTGGTTTGATTTGGAAGGGAAATGCCACATTGGTTTGGTAGTTTGTGGATTGATTAGGAAATGAGAAAAGGTTTTGTAACCTCATCCCTTATGGTTCAATTCTAGGGTAAAGCCCAATGGCCACAAGATTTACCGCAAAAAGGCCACGCACTTGGCTCCATCTTGTGTGGGCCCTTTATATGCAAGTATATGGACTATGGTTAACCTTAGAATAGGTCTCTTTGTTTAGTTAAAATTTATAATAATGGCTATAAAGATTCACCCAACAAAATCATTATGAATTTTTATGAATTTATGCTAAGGGTGAAAAACAAGATTACTTTAAATGATTTTGCCACATGATTGAGTTTTAAAGGTGAGTTGACGGTTGAAAAGAAATTCTTAACACCATTCTAGGATTTAAGGTTCTATATTGGAAAAAAAATATGTTGTAGCTAATATTTTGGATATTGCCTTTGCACTATGTCATGCTACCTATGCAAAAATGTATACCTACAAAAAGTTCACAATTTAAATTTTTCATTATGTCAAAAAAAATTAATTTTAACATTCAAAAAGGTCCTTCCCCATAACCCAACACAATTGAAAACATTGATTGGAAAATTAAGAATTGAGTAAGCATATTACAAATGAAGCCCCAAAAAAAAAAATTAAAATTGTGCAAAAAAAAATACTAAAACAAAATGCAACATTAAATATCTAAATAATTGAAAGGAAAAATAAATCATTTGAAATTTTTTTTAACCCAATAATTAATTCATCATAAAGGTAGGTCCAAGAAAAAAACACACAATTTAATTAAGTTAATTATGCATTTTCATAGCTTTCATGTCTTTTTTAATTTTCTCTTTCATTTCCTCCTTATTATAATGTTTCATTGCAACAAATTATAATAGCTTAGATCAACTTATTAACAATACATTTTTGTACTACTTTGGATTCTTTTCCTACTCTATTAATAGAAATATCATGTAAAAACATTAATTAAGACATCTGAATTATTGTTGGAGAATTCCTTATTAATGTTGAAAAACTACATTTTACCATTATACCATTATTGAATTAAAACTATCAACAACAATTAGGAAAATAATCAAACGTTCGTAAATCATTAAACATACATGCCATGCTTCTCTCACAGAGTAGTTTTTTTCATTCAAAGACACCATTAATATTGTTTAAAATAATCTCCATCATGTCCTCCCTAAGTCTCTTGTGACAACTCTACCACTATACCAATATGCCCTTTGGCAGTTACAAGAAACCATTGTAACCAATTCGCATCATATTGATAGGTAGTTAGCCTATCTATCATATTGTCACAGTGGATTTCAACATGCTATGGTTTTGACATTTCCCAAAAGAAACTTGGTTTTTTTAGTATTTCTACTCTTTGTCTACATGCCCAAGTATCTCCTTTACACAACTCAACTAACTTCATCGAACTTGCTTATTTCAATTCAACTTGAAAATTCAAGTTATAATTTGCAAATAGATAAAATAACAAGGAATAATGCAATAATTAAAATATGTTGTTGCATGGTATGATGATTTTGAAACAAATTTTGAAATGCTCATGTTTAATACTAGTTATAATATTGTTGTTCAAATTGAAAACTAATCCCAATTTTCTTTTGTTGGAATGTGCAATTTTTAAGGTTAATTTATTGCAATTCAAAACAATGACCCAATACAAAAGAGTTATAAAAAAAATGAAAGCAAGGTGTAACTTAACAAGAAGATGAGTTGTCACAATAGATGACGATGCGAATGTTGTTATGGAAACAAAAGGTCTAATAGAACTTTTAGGTGGAGTTCAAACTCTAGATTGCAAATCAATCTAAACTTTGTTTTGTTGACAAGTGTAAATTTTAGGTTAGGTTATTGCACCCATAGGATTCAAAATTGCAAATGAAATAAAATTGTTTCATTGGTATATGTTATTTTAAAAGTTACATTATTTTGCATTGAAACAAAAGAGAAACCCAACTTAAAATTTCATAACAAATGAAAATAAGGAATACATGGTGATATGATGATGGGCAAGAAATTTTGAAAGTAAATGATTTAATAGTAACACATAATAATAATAGGAGTTCAAATTGTAAATCAATCCAAAAATTGATTTATTCACTTATAAGGGTTAAGTTTTACATCCAAAAAAGGAGAGAACCCCAATTTTTAAAACTCCATAACAAACAAAAGCAACAAGAAATGCAAGAAGATGTGTCGGTGTTATTGTTGCATGATGTTATGATAATGGACAAGCAAATTTTAAAGCAAACTATATAGTAGTAAATAGTTGTAATAGAAGTTCAAATTGCAAATTAAATTTGAAAATTGTTTCATTTACATGTGTAATTTTTAAGTTTAGGTTATTTGCATCCAAAATAAAGAAAAACGCAACTTCAATCACTTTGTAGCAAACAAAAACAAGGAATATCAAGCAAATGTGTTATTCCATAATGATGGGCAAGCAATGTTAAAAGTAAGTGATGTAGTACTAACAAGTAGTAATAATATAAATTCTTGAAAACCAAAAAATGTTGCATGGTTTCAAAGGTTAGGTTATTTTCATCAAACAAAGGAGAAAAACCTAACTTCAAAAACTCATAACAAATGAAAGCGAGTAGTAATGTACTAAAGAAAATATGTTGTTGTATGATGATATGACAATGGGTAAACAACTTTGAAAACAAATTATGTAATAGTGGGAGTTCAAATTTGAAAATCACATCCCAAAAAATAATGTGATTAACATCAATGACCTTAATGGTTAGGTTGTTCACATCAAACAAAAGAGAATATCCAATTTAAAAATTTTCATAACAAATAAAAATAAGGAATAATAATGTATTAAAAAGATGTGTTGTTGTTCCACACTAATATAATGATGGAAAATCCATTTTGAAATCAACTAATATGGTAATAAGAGTAGGAAATAATAATATAATGATATTCAGTTACAAATCAAATTCAAAAAAATGTTTCATTGACATGTGTGATTTTTAGGATTAGGTTATTTTGCATTGAAGTAAACAAAGGAGAAAGATAAAACAAAAGTAAGAAGTAACATAAGAAAATATGTTGTTGAATGTGTTGCATGATGATATGATAATGGGCATATAATTTTGAAAACAAATAATGACATAGTAACAATTATAGTTATAAAAAACTTCAAATTGCAAATCAAATCCAAATTTTTTTGGTATTGACATGTGTGATTTTTAGAGTTAAATTATTCTCAAAAAAAAAAAGGAACCTAACTTTTAAAAATTCATAACAAATGAAAGCATAAAATAATATTGTAACAAATAGATGTGTAATTGTTGTTGCATAGTAACATGATAGGCAAACAATTCTAAAAGCAAATGATGTAGGAGTAGTTGGTAGTAATTAAATAGTAGGAGGAATTTAAATTACAAAAAAAAACCCAATTTTTTTTTCTTTGGCACATATAACTTTTAAGGTTTAAGGTTATTTTGCATCCAAACAAAAAAGCCTAACTTTTAAACTTTAAAATAAATAAAATTATCAAATAAGGCCAAAAAAGTTGTTGTTGATGTTGCATGATGATATGACAATGCACAAGCAATTTTGAAAACAACAATGTGGTGAAGCAATAATCACAAATATGTTCTTAATTTTGAAATTTTTTTATGGGAGGGAAATTTTCAGGTTAGTTTTGTTTCTTTAGTTCCATTGACCAAAAAGATTATTTTATTTTATTTTATTATTTAAATAGCCAAAGTTTGGCTACTAAATATGGGCATGGTAGTAGGACCCAATGACACATTTTTTTTATAAAAAATTGTTTAGTTTTTCTTTCTTAATTGAATGGGATATAATGACTTGAATTTTATTTTTCAATTGTGGAGTCCCACTTTGAAATAGAAAGTAAGGAAGGGGACCAACCAAGCACTGGTAGCTTTGTTTTTTTGTATGTTTTTCATTTTAGTAAATAGTTTTGGTTTTTTGTTTCAACTTATCTTTGGAAAATAACTTAATTTGGCAACTTTTATACCTATTTAGGATGTCAAAAAGTTTTGAGATTTTTTTTTGTCTTAGGTGATTGGCCAATGAATGAAAGGCCTATCATAAAAGAAAAAAAACCTTAAACATCTAATGCATCCACAATTGGTTAATCAATAGATGCAATAATAAAACACCCCAAAAAATGAGCTTCTAATGGATTAATATATAGTAATTTGAATTCAAATTGCAAATCAAATCCATTAAAATAGCTTTATTAACATTGTTAATGGGTGAAATTGCAACCCCCAATCATTACCGTCCTCTAAGAGGTAAAAGCAAAAGAATAAGGCCACACCTTATTACTCAATAGAAAGAAACTACCCTCACTAGCTTACTTTATTACAACTACTCAAATAATAAATGAAAATTCATATAAAAGGCCAAGGAAGAAGGTAGGAATTGTTATTTTAAAATAGACCTTTAGTCCTGTCTATAAGCTAATCCAAGGGGGGGGGTAAGGGAAGCAAGTAGAGAAGGGTAGCATGCGAAATGATGATAACCTAAAAGTAGTTATTCTCCAAGTTTTTGCAATACCTCCAACACCCCAAATGTTGCCCTAATAGGGTTTGTAGACCTCCTACTACTATTGTCCCACCTCAACCCCGTTTGCACATCTTATAATGACTTTACCTACTACTTGTAGCACCTCAAAATGCTTCCCCACTATTTTATACTGCACGTAACAATGCCTTTTAATCTACAAGCGGCTACAAGCTGGTCTTCCCCCCTTCTCTTTTCCACTAAGTATTGGGCATTACCTTCCTCTGATAGCTAATAACATATCAATTTAAAAGCTATGAAATGGTGTGCTTCTTGACTCCTTGTTGTAAAGGAAATGTAAACCTACCATTTCAAGGAGTAGCCTATTTTGTATAACATCAAACCACTCTACCTTCCACATTTTTTAATAAAATAAATACACATTAAAACACATTGAGTTCTTCAGTCATTTTTCCATTAAAATCACATACCAATACAAGTACATTTCCTCACTACTCTTTCCTCCCTAATAGTAAAACACACATTTCTCCAAAAGAATTATCCATTCCAACCTCTAGCTACAAAAATTTTGAATGCCTTAAAAGTCCCCCAACACCTCCTCTAATTCTCCTTTTCCACCAATCACACAAGGCCCGCATTGACCCCAAAAAATAGAACTCTTATCCAAATCCCTTCTTAAAAATCTTTTAAATGATTAGGTGGATTACCCCAACTACTCATTAACATGAATTACTTAATCCCATTAGTTTAACCCTTTGGATAAAGGGACAATAAGTTTACCACTAATAACTATTAGTTATTAGGAGGCTTATGGTACTAACTAATTTAAAAATTTCTACTCGTTAACAAACATGTGTGATTCCCTAGCTATGTAGGTTCAAAATATTTCACATATGAATAAAAAGGAATTCAAAATATCTCAAGTTAAAAAAACTTCACAACAAGTAACTTGTAATCCAAGAAGAAGAAGATATGTCATCATTGTTGTTGTTTGTCAATCATATGATGATGGGCGAGCAATTTTAAAGTAGGATTATTAATACAAAGTAGGTGTTATAATAGCAAGGAAAAAGAAGAATATTTGGGAATCCCAACAAATTTGGTTTCATTTGCACTTTTCAAAAGAATTAGTAATAAAAAATGATTGTAATACAAATTCACATTCCAAATTTCAAATCAAATCCAAAAAATTGTTTCATTGACATGTATGATTTTTAGGGTTAGGGTTATGTTACATCCAAACACAAGAGAAAACCCAAGTCAAGAAAACTCCATAACAAATAATGCAACAAGAAAACATGTCATTCTTTCACATGATGATATGAATATGGGCAAGCAATTTTGACAAAAAAAAGGATGTAGTAGTAGTAGTAGGTATATTAATATAAGTAGGTGTAGTAATAGTAAAAGAGATAGGAGTATTGGTAATTTCCAACAACTTTGGTTTCATTGGGCTTTCAAAGATTTGGCACAAATATAAAAATGAAACACATGTGTGATTTTCAAGTTCGATCAATTATATCCAAACAAAACACAACTCAATTTTAAAACTTCATAACAAATGAAAGCAACAAGTAATACAATGTAAAAAGATAGGTTGTTATTTTTACAAGATGAGGGGGAATCAATTCTAAAAGCAAAGGATGTAGTAGGAATGCTAATTTAAGTTGGTGAAATAATAGTAAAAGGAAAAGTATTGGGAATTTTAACAAGTTTGATTTCAAATTTGTATTTTTCAAAATTTTGATTTTCTCAAATACTTGCACATTATCCAAAAAAGACCAAAGCTTCCCACAATCTTACTCCTGAATGTCATCTTCATGTGGAGTTTTTTTTCATGGCCTTCGTGAATTCAATCACCCATCAAGAATTCAAATTCCAAATCAATTGAAAAAATATTTTATTTATATGTGTGATTTTCAAGGTTAGGCTATGTTGTAGATTTTGAAGGCAAGGTTACTTTGCACCAAACAAAGAACAAAAGCCAACTCTAAAAAAATTCCATAACAATTAAAAAGTAGGAAATAATCATGTAACAAGATATGATGGTGGGCAAGGAATTTAAAAAGCAAGTGAGGTCATGGTAGGATTACTAATATAAGTGTTACAATAGTAAAAGAGTAAGGAGTCTTTGGAATTCCAACAAGTTTTAGTTTTATTTGGTTTTTTCAAACACTTGCACATTGTTCAAAAAAGAACCAAAGCTTATTGCAATCTTGCAAATGAAATACTAGTAGCAAGTAGTTGTAATACAAGTCCAAATTGCAAACGAAATCCAAAAAAAATAAATTAGCATATAGGTATATGAATTTTTAGGGTTAGCTAATTTACATCCAAACAAAAGAAAGACATCCAACTTAACAAACTTTGAAACAAATGAAAGGAAGGAATACTAATGTACCAAGAAAATGTGTCATTATCTTTGCGCAATGATATCATATTGATGGACAAGTGATTTTGAAAGCAAGTGATATAGTAGTAAGGAGTATTCACATAAGTAGGTATAATAATAGTAGTAGAAGGAGGAGCATGGGGAATTCCAACAAGTTTGGTTTCATTTGTGTAAAGATTTGGTGTTCTCAAACACTTGCACATTGTCCCACAAAGGACCAAACCTTTTGGCAATCTTGGTTTGGTTTGGAACATCACCTTCATTTGAAAATCCTCTTTCAAGATCTTAAACCCCATTGCCATCATCACCCCATCAGGAATTCGAATTGCAAATCAATCCAAAAATTGTGTCAAATGTTTAGGGTTAAGTTACATAGTTTGCATCCAGACAAAGGAGAAGGACCCATCTTAAGAAACTCAAAAAAATTACAAATCAATCAATAGTCATGTATGAGTTTTATGGTTAGGTTATTTTGCATCCAAGCAAAGGAAAAAGATGTGACTTAAGAAACTTTGTAACAAGTGAAAGTAAGAAGTAGTAATGTAACGAGATATGTTGATAATGGGCAAGCAATTTTGAAAGCAATAGATGTAGTAGTAGGAGTACTAATATAAGTAGGTGTAGTAATGGTAGGAGGAGTATTGGGAATTCCATCGAGTTTGGTTTCGTTCGTGCTTTTCAAAGATTTGGTGTTCTCAAACACTTGCACATTATCCAACAAAGGACCAAAGCTTCCTGCAATCTTGCTCCGGAATGTCACCTTCACTTGAAAATCATCTTTGAAGGTCTTGAATTCCATTGCCATCGTGACCCACCCAATGCTATCAATTGAGAAACTGGTGCTATCCAAATTCACAGTCTCAGAAAGCAAGTAGTTGGTGCTGGGTAATCCTTGAACCGTGACAACCAACTGCCCAATTACTAACTGGAAATTGCGTTCTGGATTAGCTGCTGTGTCAAAGAGAAGAGTGTAATCTGTGTTGGATCGAGCTGAGAAGATGTTACTGATGGTTGCTGGTGAATTCTCAGCATTCAAATCCAATAGAGTTGCTGTATTGTCAGTTGATGCTTGATACCTTGCTGCAGTTGCAATTTTGATCACACCCGTTTCAACTACCCAATGCCTGATCAAGCTTGAAGGACCTGTTAGCTCTGCAAAGTAGGTGAGGTTGTTGATTTGTATTTGTGGATCCACATTTTCAAAGCTTCCATTCTCAATCATGCTTTGGAGGTTGACTTGAAGATTTGCCACCAGAGCTCCAAATGATCCTGGGGTTAAAGACGAGAGAGACAAGATGGTGGGTACTCCTGTACCTCTCACGTTACAAGAGACTAGTTGCCACAGGATGCTGTTACGAGTGGTGCTGCTATTGCTGACCATAAAAGGAGATAAACCTGGAGGTGCAACATTCCTGCCATAAATGTCTTGTAATCCAAGTCGGACAGCTTTTGCAACAGGTCCACCGTCTGGATTGTCAGCAATAAAGAAGGAAACCGTGTAGATGGCTCCTTCACGAAGTGTGTAGATCGGCATACTCACCAGCTCACCAGGTCCTGATCTATAATTCATATGGATGAGGAAAGAGGCATTCAAACCAGGTGGTGGCACGAAGACTGTGGCATCCAAGACTTGGAAGCCACCTGCTGCTGCCACCCAAAATGGCATCAGAGTCCTGATGCCACTGCTTATCACATCCATTGTTGGGTATGATCCAAATAGGAAAGACTGCACTTGGAAGTCGCCATTTTGTACAAGGTTTGAAGGATCACAATAAGCACCATCCAGCTTCTGAGTACAAAGTGCTAGCAAGATACAAAGAGATGGATGCTCGAAGCAGACATGAAGACACATGTGCAGCAGCAGCCATGGGTTCACCATGATTCATTGCATTTGCATCCAAAATACCTATGTCTGAGCTCCAATATTGCACACATCACATTCTATCTATTTGTCTGCGTATCACATGCTTGGGTCGCACACAGATCCAGGGTTCATGTGCATCAATCTGCAATTAGTTCTGTTTCTTGCTTTAAGATGAATCTGGAAAATATTCATATAACAGACTGAAGAAATTCTGGCCATTCAAAGGGTTCTGAATCATTGGAATGAGAACCTAGACAATATTCATATGACAGATGGAAGGAACTTTGGCCATATGAAGGTTTCTGGATCATCAGAAACTGTCCTCAGATCCAGAATCTGTTGTACAATAGTGGCACAAGAGGTTGAAGAAACTTTGTCTGTACATAGGTTTCTGAATCAGCTGACACCATCATCAGATTCAGAATCTGTTGTACTATATTTGTGTGAAAGATTAAAGAAACTTTGGCTGTATGAATTTTTCTGAATCCACAGAAACCATTATCAGATCCACTGCAAACACAATTATACCATGAGAAAAGAAAATGTTGGTGGGTTTCTCTACAAATCTTGTATATCCCGTATCAAGCAGGCTGCATTTGCAATTTTCCCTCTCCTTCAAACCTGGCACCACTCAGAAATCAGGGTTGTAACTTCTCTTCAACTGTCAGCTTTTTTCTCCCATGCAATCTCTTGCAGAATTGAGTGAAGATTATGAACATTAAAGCTCCATTCTGTCTGGAAAGTTCCTGGGAAAACTGCACTACAGCATGCATTTTGGCTGAGATAGTAGCTCCCATATGTGAGAAGATATACTCTGCAACCAAAATGCATCTACAAAAAGAATGAAAGTGGCAGATGCACACATATTTATAACAAAGGATAGTTTCAGCAACAAAGCTCGAAAGCTTGAAGCTTGGAGACCAAAAGTTCAAAACACATTCAATGGAATCAAAGAGCAAGATGTTTTCACCTGCACCATGCATGCTAGCACAGTAACAAGGGTGAGGGATGTCCATAAGGCTACATTATCACCCAAAAGTGGCACAATGGTTAGTCTTCAACCTTGTTTCACATTTCTGCCAGATTTTTCAAAATACAAATCTTACACAGAAAGTGTTTGAAGCAGAATGCAATTGTTCTTTCCTGTAGGATCACAATCAATTGATACTGGGTCAGATCTCAGATCACAAATGTGGAGGAAGTCATATAAAGCCTGCACTCTCAATGCACAAACACTTGGATGAAAAAAGAGGCCCCCAATAAGTTTTGCAAACACTTTGAAAAAAAAACTGAATATTCTGCAGAGGGCTCTGACATCAGGGCAGAGGAGAAGAGAAGGAAAAAAAATTGCCTTGGAACAATCTACCTACTTGGAGAAAGAAACAGGTGCTTAAGGAACAATCAAAGCCTATCTGTCAGCTGGAAAGTTCCAAATAGCGTCTGTCTGTCTGCCTGCCTGCCTGCCTGCCAGGCAAATGCTTACCTCCAACATTTATCCTGATAAAAGAAAAACCAAACATGTGCATTTCATGCAAAAGAGAATGTCCACACTACCGTGTTTTGATTTCCTGAAACAAGTCATTCACCACAGTTTGGCAAACACAACTACTAGTTACCTCTCTCTGTTCATGCCCTTTGTGTTCTCACTCTTGTCTATTTCAAATGAAATCAACCCCTCTAAAACCCTCTACAACCCAATGTAAATGCAAGCTTGTTTTAACGGAATTTGGATTTCCGGTCATACATTCAATGCAAGGTATCATCCTGATCTCACACAGAAACACACCCAAAAAAAATGAGATAGCAGTCACAACAGTCATTGAACCCAATACCCAAGGTCAAAAAACGCTTCACACTGATGCTTCCCAACCTTGAGGGCAGGACCCTAACAAACAAACCTCGCTGACTGGGAGAGTACAAAGGAAAAGAAAGTAAGTAGTCCTGGGTCAAGGTTTTAAGCTAACAGACCTGACTCCATCAAATTCCTAGCAATCTGGTATCATGTAGTTCAACACCCACAACATACTGCTCAAACTTCTGGAGCAAATTATTCACATGGGCACCCCCCCCACCACCATTGTTAATCCAGCGTCGAAATGAAGTCTCATCATATCTTTGCATGGGCACTACTGCATGTAACTCATACATAGCTCGCCCCAACACTGTATCCAACTGTTGGAGCACGAGCACTTTATATCCTTGTGATGAATTGTTGCTAGTCCACTTGAACATCTGGAAGAAACGGTTTGGAGTAATCACTGCATCTATGGACTCAAAGTTGGTGAGTGGGCTTCGGGTACAGTATGTTCCATCACCCAGTGCCTTCAAATCATCTGGAGCATGGAATGTGTGCTGACTGAGCGTTTTCTGTAGCTCAAGGTTGCTGCATTCCATAGGATTGCCATCCGAAGTAACTCGCTTCCTCTTGAAGCTTCCGCCTTCTTGGAGGATTGAATGGGCAACATGTTCAAACAAGTGACCCCACAAGCGAGCAATGGGTGTATTGTCTATGTTATTAGTTAGCCATGTGCAAGCTTCAACCTTATCCAGTTGCACAAACTTCTGACCAATCTCCTGTTGAATGGAAGGTGCAGCATAACAAAAACTTGCTGTTTCATATTCATGTGTATCATCCACCTGAATGTGAACGATCTTGTCACTTGTCGTCTCCTTGTACGCCCCAGTTAAGAGAGGCAAAAGTGATGATTTGGTAAGTGAGTTCATAGCAGCATTCAATGAGGCCACACCCTCTGTTCTTTTCCTGTTGTCCAGGACGTACCTCGGAATGCCTCCCAATTTTCTGAAATTCCCAAGCGCCTGTTCTCGCAAATTCACATGCATATTTCCATAATCTGGCCTCCAAACTTCAAACTCTTCCAGAAACGTCTTGATCTCAACCTCAGTCCAAACAGGCATATACAACATTAGGGACCTGGCGTTCTTTTGAAACTCCTTGTAGTTTGAGGGCTTGGTGGAGCAAACAAGCAGCATCTTGCATCGGTAGTGTAAAGATGTTTCTTGTTGTGCATCAATCACATACCAAGCAGATGGGTCATCGAAAACATTTGCCAGATCCTCAACTTTGCACGGACCGATCACTTGGGGATTGACCGAGTCAGCAAAGTCAAGGAGGAAGTGTTGCTGGTTGATTTTCCAAACTACTTTTACTCTCTGTGCTGCCATCTGCAATACCCAGAAGACACCAAAGAGTGACTTTCCTGTACCCTCTGTACCAAGTACAATGAACCTGTTATACTTCGACCCACGCAGGTGGTTGTTGATGATTCGTCTCAGATCCTCATAACATTCCCGCACCCATATCAAGAAGGGACCCACAAAATTCCCCAAGGGATCAGCAGCCACTTTCAGGAAATGTCCATGTTGTTGTTCCTTTGCCACTGCCCCTCTTGCAAAGATGCAGAGGTTTTCAGGACCTGCAACCTGGACAACATGGTGAGAAGAAGCCAGCTGTCACTGGCATGCAAGACTCAAACAAAACATCAGCAGCAGCAGCAGCACAAGCTCAATGGAAACCTGCTACTGGCTCCGGAAGAGCAACGAAACTGTTTTAAACCAAAAATATAAGTTTGCCAGAATGCAATGCACAACTCAGGAGAGTATATACAGAAATTCCATGCAGCTCATCGCTCCATTGTACTGGAGACTTGGTCTCAACCATTCAAATACTAAGAGCTGGATATTGATTCAAAAAAGATACACCACCAAGCTGAAATATACATATATATCCTCGAAGGAGTATCCTCCTGTGAAATGTGTAGATAAGTTCCAGGAAAAGAATCTGTATGCACCTTCAAGCTCTTGAGCTTTCCGTTTGTTGTCCCGCCACTGCCGAACTGCATGCCACACCCGTGCTCGCTGGCCCACTGTGATTTTGACTCCAGTTGCCTCTGCCACCATTCTCAACAGCTTGTACACCCCTTCTTCAGTGCCCTCGTCAACCAACACTTTAACAGTGACTTCCTCTGTCTCCAAAGCTTTGATGACCTTTGGGTCGACCGAAAAACCGAGCAGGAATGTCTCCAGCCACACACTCTTCAGATCCTCTGGTTGAATGGGTGCAAGCCCATTGCCGACTGATGATGGGGCAGGTCCTGATAGGAAGCCAAAATACATAAATAAATTGTTAGCGTGTATTCCTTCCACAAATATTCTCAAGCTCTCGTCCATCATCCCAAGTGTGTCAGAAAAGAAAGTGCTCATCATCAGTCCCTTTGAAAGACATGGCATTCGAAACTCACCGGGAGCACGAGGTGGTCGACTTAGCGCTGGAAAATGTGGAGGCATCTGCAGCTGTGGCAGTGACAGTGGTAGGGGTAGCTGTAGAGAAGGCAGTGGTGGAAGTGGAGGCAGTGGAGGTGTCTGTGAAAAAGGAGGAGGAAACGTGATCACCGGAAATGTGGACCGACCGTTGTCTTCAGAACTATCTAGAGCATCATCTCCTGCACTTGTCCCTTGCTCAACACTATCAGCCACAACAGGCTTCACCGATTTGGAACCCTGGAATTCAGAAAACACATTAGCCTTTGTAATAATTCTTACAACAGACTTTTCAGAAGGCCCATTCCTTACAAAAGAAAAAGTTTGCAACAACAGACTGCGATTCTTATGCTTCAATGATCAGAAAAGATACAACGTCATTTGTATTGTTAAAAAAGCCAATCCCTTTTTTAAGACATGATCTTGAAGCTTTCAAAATGGAAAATTCTGAGTGATGGTAAAAAAACCTACAGTCCCAAAAGCTTGTTTAATTATTCCAAAGAGCCTTACCAGCTTACTGGCAGAAGTCACCGGTATGGGCAGAACTACACTTGATGGGTGCTCCAAAGCCTTGTAGAAAACATCATCAAAATAAGCAGGAAGCTTGTGGTTCATTCTCTCCTTTCTGTCCATGGCCCAGAAATCAGCAGTGCCAGGTCGGCTCTGCCATTGTTTAATGTGGACATAATTTGAGTGCAGAGAATTCCAGCGTTTCTTCAACTGATGTGGTGATCTTTGCACACCGAGTGCTCTGCATCGCTCAGCCATGGCCACCCACTTCCGTTGGTAATTTAAACCTCCACGTTTGAGCGAGTTTGGGTGCTTTTGAGATTCTGCATGTGTCGCAGCTATCAAAGTCAAGGTTTCACTTTCATTCCACTTGGTGTTGCGGGTTCGCTTGACACCATTTCGCTCTTTGCTTCTTGCCCGAATGATTTCATCTGCACCCTCCTCACCGATTGTTGTCTCCTCGATCGGAGAGTCATCCAACTCATCATCCATCTTTGCATCATCTATTTTCATGTCCTCCTCCATCTTCACATCCTCGAGCTTCCTGTCATCTACTTTTGGATCCTCTATATCCCTAATATCAACACTAATATCCTCAAAGTTTGTGCCTTCAGCAATTGCTGCATCCTTTTGTTTTTCATCCTCCGTATTTGCATCCGTTCTCTCTGGTGGCTCCATCTTTCTTTACTCAACAAGTTTCCGTCTTTCCTCCTCCTCCAAAAACCCAAGAGCACATACAGAGAGCTCAAAGCAACTGCAAAAAACCCAAACCTAACTAAGTGTACACCTATCTTTCATTCTTCACTTGAGCTCTAACCTTCCTTCTAAATTTCTCAAGGACAAAGATGTCACCACTGATCCCATAGGCTTAATCCTATTGATATTTGCAAACCCTAAACCTAACTAGAAAGAAGAACACCCACTTTTCTGCTTTTGTCCACTCACGGGCCTTGAATGGGTAATTCCACAATGAGTTTTGCTCCTCACTCACAGTTTGAAAACAGAAGCCAGCAACCTCCCCAACTCCACTAATCCTTCCTTTCAATGTTTTTCCTGCTGTTTTCAAAAACCTGCAAGGATAAAAAAGTCTTCATATCCTCCCGTTTTGACACACCAGCACCACCCACTCTCTCTTTTTGTTTCCAGCAAAACAAAGCTCAAAACTCAAAGCCTTTTCACCCCCGACACTGAGCACTTTTCACCCCCACCAAGAGACCAATAAAACCAACAAACTCTCTCATCAATGTTTTCTACGAGTGCAGGATGTTTTTCATTGTTAGCTACCATAACCATGGCAATGAGAACTGAACTCTCTCTAAACTGAACTGCTCTCTTTTACTCTAAGAAAATCAAAAGCCCAAAAAAAGCACCCATGTGCTTTTTTTTTGCAAACCCCAGACAAAACGCTGAAACCAAAAATGGCCAAAGAAAATGAGACCTTGAATACAACAACCCCTACTCACTCACACACATGGAAAACCCACTTCCTTCAAAACCCTCAAACAAACTCTTTCTTTTTGACAAAACTGTTCAACAATAACAACAATAACAACAACCCAACTTGAGATTGTTTCTTAACTCTATTTCTCCTACTACTAAAAACTCAACACAAGGTTTGTGTGTGTGTGTGTGTGTGAGAGAGAGAGAGAGAGAGAGAGAGTTTGTGTGTGTCTGTGAGAACATTGACTGCATGCATGATCACCCCATTGCAACAAAAACAAACATCAAACCAAATCTTTCACAAAAGAGCCTCAAATTGTTTCCACTTTTTTTTTTCCTTCCCTCTTTCTGTTTTACAAAACCCACCAACTCTTTGTTTTTTTTTTGGGGGGTTCACTAAGGAAAGCAACACAACAACTGGAGAGATAGACACACTTGCTGACTCTTCTTGACTAAGAACCCCTCCTTAAGGGGGGGAAAAAAAAAAGAAGAGGAAAATAGTGTTTGTAGTTGGGTACCTGAAAAAAGACCTGAGCTTGCCCACACAACAACAGCAACAACAACAAAAGCACACACACACACACACATCAACACACAACCCTACAACACAGGTCAACGACAACACAACACCAAAATCACAAAATGTAAGTAAAATTGAGTGTTTTTTTTTCCCCCAAGAGACTCTTTTTTTGGCACTCCATCCTCCCAGCCTCCCCCCTCCCCCCCAACACAAAAGCCTACATTTTTGGGAGAACCCCGCTTTGTCTGTTCCCTTAGGAGAGAACCCATTTTTCCTGTTCCCATAGAAGAGAACCCATTTTTCCTGTTCCCATAGAAGAGAACCCTTTTTTGTTCCCAACATGTTCCCATAGAAGAGAACACCATTTTGTGTGTTCACCTAGAAGAGAATACCATTTTGTGTGTTCCCCCTAGAAGAGAACCCATTTTTTAATGTTCCCATAGAAGAGAACCCATTTTTTAATGTTCCCATAGAAGAGAACCCTTTTTTGTTCCCATTGAAGAGAACCCATTTTTTGTTCCCATGGAATGAAACCCATATTTATGTTCCCATAGATGAGAACCCATTTTTTGTTCCCATAGAAGAGGACCAATTTTGTGTGTTCCTTTAGGAGAGAACCCATTTTTTCTGTTCCCTTGGGAGAGAACCCATTTTTTCTGTTCCCTTAGGAGAGAACCCCATTTTTTCTGTTCCCTTAGGAGATAACACATTCTTTCTGTTCCCTTACCTGAGTAGAGAACCTAATTGTTCCCTTAAAAGAGAACCCATTTTTCTATTCCATTAGACCCCCCCCCCACCCCCTTTTTTTTGGTTCCCTTAGGAGAGAACCTGTTTTGTATGTTCCCTTAAAAGAGAACGCATTGTTCTGTTCCGTTACGAGAACCCCCTTTTTTTTTTGGTTCCCTTAGGAGAGAACTTGTTTTGTATGCTCCTTTTAAAGAGAGCCCATTTTTCTGTTCCCTTAGGAGAAACCCCTTTTTCTGGGGGTGTCCTTAGGAGAGAACCTATTTTTGTATGTTCCCTTAAGAGAGAACCCATTTTTTCTGTTCCCTTAAGAGAACCCCCCCCCCCCCCCCCTTTTTTTTTTTTTTTTTTGCTTCCCCCCCCCTTTTTTTTTTTTTTTTTTTTTTTTTTGAATTCTATTTTCTTTTTTTTTTTTTCCCTTTAAAAGCAGCCTTTTTTTTTTTGCCCCTTACGGCACCCCCCCCCCCCCCCCCCTTTTTTTTTGTTCCCTTAGGAGAGAACCCTGTTTTGTTTGTTCCCTTGTTATCAAGGACAATGTTCTCAACTTACTTGTATGTTCCCAACCTCTGTTCCCCATGAGTCTCAATTTGGTCTTCTTATTAGGTATATTCTGGCCCAATGATGCTTCCTCCCTTTTTTATTAAGCCTCCATTTCTACCTTCCCTTTTTTTGTCCTATTATGGACCATTCCCTTAACCTTGGTTCTCAGTTCTAACCCACCAAGGTGAACTAGCACCTACTACTACTACTACATTAGTACTCTCATGTTGTTGATGGAGGCCTCTTTAATGGCTATATTTAACCCAGGAAAATTGTGAAAATTTGGACTTTTTTTGGGTCTTAGGGAGGGGGATGATGTGTGTAACGGTTGCAAACAACCTCGTCAAAACCTCCAAGATTATTTTCCTTAGTGTATTTTGAGGTGTTGCTTATGGAGTGTAAAATCTTGGGGTGGGGAGGGCATTTTTGGAAAATGAAACACACAAATAAGGCATGGGTTTTTTTTTCCATTTTTCAAAATGCCTTGCATCATTTAAATTAAATCCCATGATACCCATTGGGTATAACAAGGGAACTTTTTTTTTTTTAAATCACATCAATTTTTAATGCTCGGTAACATCCTCTCTAAGTGGGGGGAGTTTCAGAAGTAAAGCATGGCCTTGGGTTCACCTTAGGTGGCCACTTACTTCCAAAACTCCTCACTCCTTGGGCATTACCCTACACAAAAAAAATAAAATGAAAAAATTATATATATATATATATATATATAAAATTTATTAAAAATAATTTTAAAAACACCTTATTTGAGGTTTTGATCATGGCATGAATATATGTGGGTGCCCCTTCCTTCTTTCACCCAAGGGAGAACTCTAACTTCTAAACTTCTTCCTCCCCTTAAGAAGACTCTTTGTAGGTATTTATGAGAAAAAAGGGGTTTGGAAGGGTAAAAAAATAAAGATAGAGCTACTACTACTACTACTACTACTACTACACTTTCTCCTTTTCTTTTTTTTCTTTTTTTCTTTAAAAAAAATACATTTTATTTAAGAAAATAATTCCCTCCAACAGAGAAAAAAGAATAAATCATTTTGGACAGACAGGCTGGCTGGCTGGCTGGCAAGGACCTTATGAAGGGGTCCTGGCCCCCCAGACTGGCGTCTGGCAGGCATCTGTAAGGTACTACTAGGTATGCAATATCCCCTGATATTAGGTAATTAATAATAATAATAATAATAGGTACATAGTAGAATTGTCCTCAAATCTACATTTAAACTTAGCAAGATTTTATGGGTTTTTTAATTATTTTATTTAATTATTTAATTATTTAATTATTATTATTATTATTATTTTATCATTGGCCTAGCCAAAAAGAAAAGAAGAAGAAAGAATGAATGAATGAAAGGATTGAAAGGCTTTATTAAGGAGTAGCCAGCTGCTTAGGATCACGAAGCAAAGATTTGATGGGGTTCTTTTTTCTTCTTTTTTTTCCCTCCTCCCTTTTTGAAAAATTAGGCCAAGCCCACTCAGGATATTTTTTTTTTTTTTTCCAATTTTGAGTTATCAAATATTTGGTTTTTTTTTCCAAAATTAGAATAAAAATAAATCAGTTTAATTTATTATACTAGGGAAAAAAACAAATTCCAAAAAATATCCCAATTTATTTGTCTATAAAGTGATAAAAATTGGCCCCCAAAAACAATTTATCACTGAGCCCAACTTCCAAGAAGAAAAAAAGATTGAGTGGGGCTAACTACATGGGATCATGAGCCATTAATATTGGTCAATGTAAAAACCTGCAATTAAAGCTTTCAGGCAACACCACAGTGACTCCAGGACATAACCAATGTTGTCTTAATTATGGCTTGTAGGCCCAGTTCCAGGTCCCCAATCTGCAGGTTCAAATTTATAATTATTTAATTCAATTCAATTTAATTTAATTTATTAATTTATTAATAAACTTTATTAATTAAAATTTTATAAAAAAAACTGGTAACTGGACAAATAACTGGGAATGGACCCTGAAAACCATCCCCCACCAGAACTGGAACCAAAACCATGAACGGAGGAGGGTATCAAGTTTCATAATCCACAAGTTGTCAGGGGGCGAGGAAGATGAGCTCATGCTGTTTGTTTGTTGGGTTGATTCATACTTGAGAGCAATCTGGAATCAAGAATTTGGTTTACTACTTAGTGAATTTGAGGTAATAGAGAATTAGTCTCAAACTCCTAGTCCTCCCCCTGTTCAAACTTCAAACACCCCACCCCATCCATGCATGGATGTGTCTCTTTGGGCACAAAGTCATTTCGGAATGACCTCTGCCTGACAACAAAATCTCCAATAGTCTTCTTATGTTGACAAGACTTGCACTCCTTTCATGGCACACAAACACACACACACACACACACACACAAGCTCTGTATTTTATTGTGATATAGGGGGTCCCTTGCAGGATTTGTGCTGAAAGAATATTGCACCTGAAGAATTATTGGGTCAAAGTTGCGCCAGAGTGAACCAACAGCCACCAGCACACCACCACCACCACAAAGGGAAGAATTGGGCCAGAGTGAATCAACAGCCACTGGCAGCAGCACCGTGTTGAATGGATGGATGGATGGATGGATGGATTGATGTTTGGATATTGTGCAGTCATGCAACCCGCTTTTCAATTGTGGCTTAAGTAGCAAGCACGACAATTTTTTTGTCAAGTCCATAAATCGTCATTTAGTCTGCTGTACAAAGAGAGTTGTAAACAGAGGGGACCCGGTAAGTTCTGATCCCGACTATATTCTTAGGTCCTGTGTAGATAAAGAGACTTCATCCTTGCGTCCAGATCCAATGCTCTCTCTCTTCCAGAATCACTGCCAAACAAGTTACCATCATTATAGATGCTGCTGCTGCTGCTACTACAGCATAACCTGGAATTTTAATCACTCCCTTTTCTACACACCTGCACTTCTTTATCAGCTTTCCCAACAAAATGCACAGAGCTGCTGAAGAATTGAACTTCTGCTTGCTCAAGCAATTCAAGTCATAAACAAATTTCCACACACAACAGAAGCACTGGAACCATACCTGTAGCTAACCATACCAGCGCATTGGAAACTCCGGATTTTATTCTGTAGCTCTTCCGAGAACTTGGCACCTTAGCCGGCCAGGATATCATTAAGTTAGTATACTCAAAACAAGAAATAGCTATGCATCAGGGCACTCACAAGTGAAAGCATATTGAGAGACTCCAAAATCAGCACCACGTGAACTGGATTTGAGGATGCTAACACTGTGAGCTGCACATGGAGATCACAAGAATGCATGAAAACTTTGACATCGCCCAGCTGCAGCAATACATGTTTGAGGAAAGGTCGCAACAACTGTGATGCAATTGAGAGATCTCTATGTGATTCTAGGAGCGGATTGAGACAAAAGCTATTGGGGATGGCCATATGCATGCTCTTGCTGAGATTTGAACAATTTGACCAAAGGACCAATTTGACCAAAGTTCTCAAGACAGCAACTAAGATCATGTTCTTTTTTGTCTCAGGAGCTCCTTGTTCCTTTCTCCTCCTTGAATTGTCACCACCAACATCTTCTTAAAATTGCTTTGGACATAACCCTGAAGCTGAAATCCTGAAACCCACACACATGTCCTGCCCTCGATATTCCAGTCCGTCAAAACTTGCAACGAATCAGGTCTGGAATCCATGGCCAACCACAAGCTCAACACAGATGCAATAGACAGCAGTCCTCAATTGAGAAAAGTCTGCAATGCGAGTACTACCCTCAAGCAAAACTTTCAACACAATTTGTATCAATTTTGACACCATTCATAGGCTTCCCTCCCACTCTCAAAATCAGACTTTGCATAGTCACAATCTCCCAAACATATACAATTCCAAGAAGCTGAAGAAGAAATAAAACTGAAACGCCTGCAACAGCCTGCACAAAAAAAGAAGGCAATAGAAAAACTTTGCTCAAATCTTCCAGAGGAAATTTCACAAACCCATCTCATAGACAATGATGATTGTACAGATGTCAAACACCTGGTCCCTTACTCATATACCTAAGAAAATCAAAGTAACAAAAATAGCATCTCCAGTTGTTCTATACACCTAAATCATCAAAATACAAGCAGAATCATCAAAATATCAGTGTGAAATCATTTTTGCTCATGAGAGGGAAGAAAACGCCGCCAAGATTGCAAAAAGGAAACAAGAGAATCGCAGTTTGATTAATTTTGTTATTGGCCTTTAATGGCAGAACTATTGCAGAGATAACTGGACAGCATGACAGGTTTGCATCTCCTCTGGCTAGAATGCTAATGTTTTACATAAGCTTCTTACATCACTGAACTGTTTCCACCGCTCAGTCTGCTCTTCCATCATCAGAACTTTGTTGGCATTTGGTCAACAACCCAGACTTGCTTTAGAGTGATGATTTAAGCCATTGCGTCATTGACACTTAACAGCATTGTATCCTGCACAAATGGTCCAATCTTTGGAGACTTTGTATGCTATTGATGCTAAATACCATGAACCCTATCACAATACCATTCACATGCTTATCCTGCATCATATGGAAAAAACTTGGAAACACATGGCACATGATAACAAAGTCCTGGAACCTTAACTAAACTTTCTAAACACTATTCACACCATCAACATCATCTGCTTCTCCATCCTCCACGTTGTTTGCAGCCACCACCACTCTTGGTAAAAACTCTTGCTCTGGAAAAAGCTCGTGAAAGATCTGATGTGCCACAAAACCCACGGAAAATGTTGCAGATCTGTACAACACAGCATCTGAATAATGCAGGCCAGTCCATAGTTTGACACATACAAACCCTATGTGGTTATTTTTCTGTGCACATGAAATGTGAAACAAGTTGAGAAGGTCATTTCACACATAGGAGATGAAAATAGGAGATCCCAATGCACATACCGTTTCTGTCTGAGCCATCATAGTTCGGTAATCCAAAGTCCCATCTGGCATACAGCACATCCCCACACCACCCTGCGGTTCCTGCAATTCACATTCTCTGGTGTCTGTTGAACTTTGAAAATAGAGGGCATATGAGGAATAGCATCATCCACTACTACAAACACAAAAAGGTTGGGAAACTGACCCAGTTGGCCCGAGGAGTAGTCATGGTCTGGACATAGCATAAAGACCACAACAACTTTGGTTTGCTGTTGGTGTCGGTCACTTGACTCTCTCTGCTTTCAGAGTGGAACAAAGCATCTACAGCTGCTTGCAAGGCCTCATCTCCAGCTGTTGAATTAGAGCAAACTGTAGACAACTGCACAACATATCTGGCAAAAGAACAAACCCCCACAACATAAGAAAGACTAAGGTAATCAGTAACTTTGTTGAAGTTTTTCATTAAATGATCGGTTTCCCAGGGCACACAAAGGGCTCACTTGCCATCAGGACAAATTTCAGACCTCGACCCCAACTGCAAGGCTCGCACCACCAATGCTATTCTGATATGAAGACCTGCACATCACTAACCCTCAGCACATCAAGAACCAAATTGTGGTTGTGAATACAAAACAAAAAATATGCAAAAAATGAAAAGAAAAACTCAGGAGTGGCTGAAGCTTTAGGACAAATTTCATACATCTGGGCGGGAAGATGACCAAGAGGGTGCTCACGCCTGGTTGCAAGGACTGATCAGTAATACAAATGCAACGAGCCACTTTGTTTGCTGAGTCGGTGGTAGTGCTTGTAGACTCTGAAAAGCTGTGGTGTGCAGTTTCCTCTCCATTGTCCCTGTCTTCAGTTGATGTTGATATCACTGACCTCAGGCAGAAAGAAGGACCAGTGATTAGCTTCTCACTGTACAGATGCTGTCCCGATGCTGTTTCGATACCCTTGTAATCCTTAGTCTCCTGCACCACCCAATTTACTCAAACTAAGCACAGTATAGATATGATCCACACATGTTCCAGACACCTTGTTGTAAAACCTGGAGGCAAAGAATGTACGAAATACCTTGTCAATGAGAAAACCACTGACTTGCATCCGCAGAATCTACAAAAAGGGCAAGTTGCACAGAGTTATAAACCTCACTTAGCTCATCTCAGACTGCATTTCAATTACAATATTTCAACCAAGCACCCAATTTTCATTGATCACACAAAATTGAATCCTGACAAAGGAGTTACAACTGAACTAATAGCAATCACCCATTCTCATGTATTGGTAAAAGTAAAATTAAAGGAAAAGGAGACATACCTGGAGAGCTCCACAGACTGCAGCACACCGACAAAAAGCTTGAGTCAGATCTCCCTGTCCATACATAGGGTATAAAAATGGCCCAGGCGCAGTTGGAAACCTGTGACCAGGTAACAATCAGAATGCAAATTATAGCAGTGTGAGTTTATAGTGATGAAAAGACTTTGCAAAGGAGGGGTGGTTGCAAACCCACCTACTTGCTGATGCTAGATAAAGCGCCAGGGTTGCAAAGCCCTCTTTTGCTCTAAGAACTCTTCTTGCATCTGATGCCTGTTCTTGATCTTGATCTGCAAGAGCTATTGCATACAAAATAATGCTGCAACCATCCATCACATCACAAACAAAATCAGTAACTCTAAAAGGATTATACCACAACATCTGTACAGAATTGTAGAAGATACTTGAATAGATGCAAAAGAATTTACAAATACATATCTACAAGATTGCAGAGAAAACTCCACAACAATAAATTTGAAAGAAAATTGTGTCAGTTCCCCCCCGCCTCCCCACAAAAAACCAAAAGAGACATGGCAAGAACAAGTGTGGTAATCATGTGAGTGGCACTTGGCACTCATAGAATATCAGAAAATCACCTTCATCATGACTACCAGTGACTTGCTGTGACTACTCCCCACTTACTTTATCAACTCCTGACAATGTAGGTATAGATAAGTGTAGAATAATCCACTCATAATTTCAGGCAAACAGTTGCATCCTGAGTTTATCACATTTCTGGAAGCTACAGTAAGACTTGGTCAAGATGCCAGCTTGCACTCAAGAAGCATAGCTAATCAAAAAGCCAGCTAGTAGTATCTCAGTCAGCCTGTGAAAGCTTGTGAGGGTTGGCTTTGTCTCGTGTTAGCTTGCCTATTAAAGCAAGCATCTCACCCAACAGCATAGAGAGGCCTACATAGAGTGTAACAGTTGGGGCTCCTGGCACCCTGAACATATCTGATAAGCATTTTGGAGATAGTATACATACTCTCTTATATAAGGAGGAAGGTTCTGTCTTTGAAGAATCTCTACAAATGGGCGCTCAAGATCACTAGTGGACAGTTCTGCAACTGTCCCATTAGGTGACTCTGCGTAATCAGTCACCAGCTTGAAGAAGCGCATCAGGAATCTCTTGTCAGGCAAGCTCAAGGATCGGTCTTGAAAGATCTCAGCACGTGAAGCTGGGACTGCTGCCAACACATGATCCCTAGAACAGAAAGTGCCACAAAGTCATCATCGCAATATAATATGTCAAGGTTCGAAAAGATGCAAAACCCATTTATCATGTAGATAACGTCTCATGATCAGGCCTCTTTCTTTCATGACTTTAGACTTTCTGAAGACACCCCTTTTGCTCTAGGTCAAATAGATTCCACACTGGAAATACACTAACCCTAAACCCTAAACCTGGAAATACCTCACCTCCAGATGTAGCTCGATTCAACAGCTGTGAATTTGACATGGTGCTCAGCCTGTAATCTTAACAATGAGTCGATCAGAGGCCCTGCGCAGAATGCCAGCTTTGGACCTGCCAACTGAAACCATTGCATAAAAGACAGAAAAAGCAAAACCCCATGCATGCGTATATTGAGCTTCAAGTAGTGCAAACAACATACTGCCCCTCAGCGAGAGAGAGAGACACACACACACACACACAGTTGTTGAATTGAGGTTCCATGGCAACGGACCTGCCAACTGAAACCATTGCATAAAAGACAGAAAAAGCAAAACCCCATTCATGCATATATTGAGCTTCAAGTAGTGCAAACAACACACTGCCCCTCAGAGAGAGAGAGAGAGACACACACACACACACACAGTTGTTGAATTGAGGTTCCATGGCAATGGACCTGCCAACTGAAACCATTGCATAAAAGACAGAAAAAGAAAAACCCCATGCATGCGTATATTGAGCTTCAAGTAGTGCAAACAACATACTGCCCCTCAGCGAGAGAGAGAGAGAGACACACACACACACAGAGTTGTTGAATTGAGGTTCCATGGCAACGGACCTGCCAACTGAAACCATTGCATAGAGGACAGAAAAAGCAAAACCCCATTCATGCATATATTGAGCTTCAAGTAGTGCAAACAACACACTTCCCCTCAGAGAGAGAGAGATACACACACACACACACACAGAGTTGTTGAATTGAAGTTCCATGGCAACGGACCTGCCAACTGAAACCATTGCATAAAAGACAGAAAAAGCAAAACCCCATTCATGCGTATATTAAGCTTCAAGTAGTGCAAACAACATACTGCCCCTCAGAGAGAGAGAGAGAGACACACACACACACACAGTTGTTGAATTGAGGTTCCATGGCAAAAATGGGTAGAAAGAATTAGGCACTACTGACCTGCTAAGTCCAGGTAAAACCGATTCGCAGGGCCAAGACTAGCTCCCTCTGAGGACCATACCCGCACAGAGGAGTACAAAGGAGGCTGCTCCCCCATCTCCAAAACCTCCAATTCATCCTCTACAAGTCCCTCCAGAGCTCCATCCGCCACTGCGCCATTTCCAAAGCTTCTAGTCGGAGGAGAAAAAGATCCAGGATCTGCAACAGAGCCGCCATCCGGATCTTGTTGTTGTACTTGTTGAAAGCCAGAGTTGCCATTTGAATGCACAGAATCATCAGGAGCAGACGGCATCCTAGGGTTTAGGATCTGGTGATGGGGGAAATACTCAGGGCAAGGAAGATGACCATTGGAGGAGGATGCGAAAGATGAGATTTGAGGAAAGGAAAGCGAAGTCCAGTGAGCGCCATAGAATCCAGTGCAATCCAAATGCAAAACTGACTTGCCACGGGCAGCGATGGAAGCTGCGAGCACGGATTCTGGCAAGCCTGTGCCCAACACTATGACATCATACGTGCTGGGCTCTATTCTGTCATCCATTGCTCCTCCACGTCTCCACAGCTACAAACTCCGGATTCCCCCCAACTCGCGCTCTTCACAAACACGACAATCCGTCGTCGCTGCGTTTGGATTTGCGCGAGCGACAGATCGAGCGAGACAGAGATCCTGCACAGAATTAGGGCTTCCTCAAACCCTAATTTAGCAACCCATGCATGGCAAGTGATAACCATAGTTAATGAACTTTGGTTATGAAAGGGGGGTTTTTTGACATCAACATCCTATATAAATATTTTTTTAATTTGAAATATTTGTGCTTCATGAACTTAGCTTTTGGAGGAATTATGAAATATTTTAATAAATGAATCCATATTTTTAGTTAGATAATTTAGTTTGATTAAGGTATATTTATTATTAAATATACACAATTTAAATAGTTAGTACTGTTAAAATATCTCATTGCATATGATGTTCACCTTGAAAGTTGTGGAGGGTAATATGTGGATCGGATGATGATGACTTTGTCCATGTGATATTAGGGAAGGTAACATCTACATGCGATGTTTATCATCTATTTAAGAATAGGTCAAAACTCAAGGTGTATCATAAAATTTGTAATAATTTGTGTGATATTACAATTGGGTGCAAAGTTCATAATAAAAAATTTGTTTTCCCCATGTCTATTTTCCCATTTGTTCCATTGTCAATTTCCAACAAAAAGAACGCGATTTGTTTGTTTTGTTTGTGTTATTTTTGTTTTGTCATGTTGAGATATCATCCCAAATCACATCATACCCCACCCCCTCACTTTTGCACTCTTAGTTTCATTGAAAAACACTTGATGAATATATATATGTGCATTGACATGGTTTCATCATGTATAAGCATATCGCAAAGCAAGAGTTATTGAATCTTCAACAATTTTTTCATTGAAATCTCAATGAAATCAAAAATTTAAAACCTTTGGGGCAACACTCGTGTTACTATGGAAAATGTTCCGTAGACATTTGATTTCATGATTTTTAGACTTAATATGCAAGAGATATTGAATTTTGAGTAGTATTCTCATTATAAAATCAATAAATACCAAAAAATTAACATTTTAATGAAAGTTTATTTCAGACTTAGGGTGTAAAAGGTGTACCATTTGCCTTTTCACAATTCATTCAATAACAAAATATGTGTGTTCAAACAAACATGCTACATTGGTGTAATGTTAAAATAGTTTATCATTAAAATTTCCATAGTGGATTTGACAACTAGCATTCAACCATGAACCCTAACACTAGCATCACTAACCATTACCACCATATAACCACACATCACACAAAGTTACATGATATGATGAACATCATTACCTTACACATTGTCATACATTCACATCATGCATGGAAGGGAACTTTGCACAATGTTCCTTTTTTGGTGAAACTCCACATCACCACCATTCCATTTTATTGGATGAGGCCATGGTAAAGTAGACCCAAGAAGGTGACATTTCAAAATCAAGTTTTTAAATGAGAGTTTTTTTTAATAAACATACAAATTTATAAATTCAAAATATATTTATATTTGATTACAAAATCATTATGTCCTTCCTCCATTGAGTTTTATGATAAATTGAATACAAAGTTTGAAAAAAAAAAAAAAAAAAACACAATAAAAAATAAATAAAAAATAAAATTAAAATTAACTATAAAATAAGGTGATAAAAACAATTTTTAAATAAAAAA
>Ga0116231_10004186_pt1 | contig 29384 bp, 17 predicted proteins | sample S1TSphgellanicum_2_FD_89695 | JGI IMG/M metagenome (GOLD analysis project Ga0116231, IMG submission 89695) | Host-associated microbial communities from peat moss isolated from Minnesota, USA - S1T2_Fd - Sphagnum magellanicum MG | ecosystem: Host-associated > Plants > Peat moss > Unclassified...
ATCTTCAAAAAACATCCTCTAAAAGAAACCCAAAATCCTTCAAGAGATTATAACTCTATAACTAATCTCAAGTTTAAACACCAGCCAAAAGATCATCTTTCAAAAATCCTCATATAAAAAATAGACCTATTATTATTGTCTAGGGACCAAAATCCCTTAAGCTACTACTATTATTACTCTATAATGAATCTAGACACAATATCCTTGCCTTGGTATGCAAGGCCAATAAACCCTGGCCAACAACATAACTACTAAAAGTAAGTAGATAGTGGATCAAAAATGGTAAATATTAGAGGTGGGTGTACAAATAGGGTTATTTTGTGAGGTAGGTGAAATGGCAAGCATCCACAAAGGGACTTAGCCAAATTTGGTTACAAGTCAAAGAGGAAAGTAGCCAAAATTTAAAACCCTACTATAATATTGTGACTTGCTAAAAACTTATGGTCTAAATATGGCAAAAACAATTCCTCAAAAATATGGTGACTTTGAGCCTTTATTCCAGTGATGAGTATTTTGAAGAATTGTTATAGAAAAAGGATGTTTTCTTTTTTTTTCTTTTTTTTTAACTTTTAAACTTTCATATTGGATAATTGCCATTTTGGCTGCTACTTACTACCTACATCATAAAATTTGGCAACATTGAAACATTGATGTGCTACCTACCTACCTAGTACCAATCACCCATTGGACAATGAAGAGTAACTAAAACATCATCATTTAATACATCATCACATTCTTGGTACACCATTTTTATTACACACACACCCCTACTACTGACAAACCCACACACACACAGCAGATGATGGATGATGAGAGGACTGTGTCATTTTGCAATCCCCAAAACATTTGAGGAAAGAAAGAACAACTTGGGGGGGAAAAGAGAGCATGAATTGATGATGATGATGATAATGGTGGTGATGCTGATGGAATAGGTGTTGATGGTGGTGATGATGGAATAGGTGTTGATGGTGGTGATGATGGAATAGGTGTTGATGGTGGTGATGATGGAATAGGTGTTGATGATGGTGATGATGATGGAATAGGTGTTGATGGTGAGTGAGTAAAGCAAGGAGGCAGGAGTAGCGTAGAGCCTCGTGTGGTACAATAAAAAAAAGGGCAGTGGTAGCTGCAAAACTCCATTCTCCCTTTTCAACACAAGCCAAAATATCATCTTTCCAAACAAAAAAAAGCACTTAGGATCATTCCCATTTATTGTTTCTTTGGGAGGGAGTTCCGATTCTTTCATTGAGAATTATACTCCTTCAATCATCGGGGATTAATTGTCATTGTTGGGCCTTCATCAATCGAGCGAGCAAGCAAGCAAGCTACATTGACACAACACGATGCATAGCTCAGTGCAACACCCTTGGGCTGAGGCGTTCATGAAATAATGGGTCCTTGTTGACCTCCAGGCTCGGTCGGGGGTCTGTTATTTTGGGAAGAACAACCCCCAGCCCTTGAGCGGCTGTTACCACCCTACACACTTGTGAGGCCTCCGGTGAAGTGTCTCAATTGCCCAAGGAAGAAGAGACCCCTATGAAAACAATGTAGTTTTCATTTGGTCACCGACATTTGGAGGAAAATTCAGCAGGTGTTTAGATTTTACCTATGAACTAAGAACTGCAAAATTTGTAAAGCACTCAGAGAAAATTTGTAGTGTATGTGGAGGGCACCTTATATGCATCAATTTCCCTCCTAGAAATTGGGAGGAATACTATGCCAACTTCTCAAGGATGGGAGGGAAATTATGCCTACTTGTAAGGGGTAAGAACCCTCCCACTATTGCCATAATGGGAGGCAGGGATGGTGGTGTGGGTTGCATTTCATACAGAGCCAACATCTATTCTTTACCTTATTATGAAGCCAAAAATGGGTGAATGGTATTGCTGTAATTCTCTGTGCACTGCATCATCAACTCAAAAAAAGCAAATCCAAAAAAAACCCAAAGCTAATAATCATGAAACAAAAGCTGTGAAAAAACAATATTCAGTTACCTATTTAGATAAAGCTAATTTTGCTTTAATGGGTAGTCAAGAGGACTTTGTTTGCTGAATGAAATACAAGCTGTTGTGATGATGATCTTGTTGAAGATTTGAGAAGTGGTGGGTTATTTTGGGTTTTTTTTGGTTTTGTTTAGAAAATTTGAATTGTTTTGGGTTGTTTTTTTTTTTTTTTGGTGGGGTTTTTGGAGCTTTGTGGGTTTTTGGAGCTTTTGTATGTAGCAGCAGGAGAGAAGAAGATCTGGCAGCGGGTGGGGGGATTGTTTGCGAGTTTTGAGTGAGAAGAAACAGTGGTTGGATCATGTCATTTTCATTGTTCTTCTTGTTGTTGCAAGTTTTTGGAAATGATGCAATAAGACCCATGACCAAGATGGTGTCCAGAATTCTCGTAGAAATTTTGAGAGAGAAAGAGAGAGCTATGTGAAAGAAACTTCTCTAGTATCGTTTTGTTTGGCAGAGACTCACTCGATCAAATGTGCTCTTGATTACAATTTTTATTTTTATTTTTTCAAAATGTTTTGGAGAAGAAGAATCTGATGCTGTTAGCAAGAACATGGTCAAGGACTTTTATTCTGTTTTCCCTTTGGAAGGTAAGAATTGCTTGGCAAGATGATCATCAGGCAAGGGGAAGGGAGGGGATGATGAGAGAGAGAGAGAGAGAGAGAGAGAGAGAGCATGGCATCATGAGACTGATTGACTGTGCTCGCAGTTCCAAACATGATGAATGCCAAGTCCAGGGCATTCATCTAATTCTTCTTGGTTTTGATGATCTGCAGGTAATTGAAGAGTCGGTGGGGACACAGAGAGGATCATTGTGTTTGTGAAGGAGCCTCATAAGATCTTCTTTGTGAGTGGGTTGGGGAGGTGAGCAAATCAGATTTTTCTCAGCAAACATGTGTCATGAAGCTTTTATTCAACTGTGAATCATTGATGGCAACAGAACCTAGGAGATCCAGAGTCCAGAAAATCTCTACAAGGCTCTTTCTCTCACATGCATGCATGCAACTACAGATCTCTCAGATACACACACACTCCTCTCCACAGAGACAGGGCCACAACACCCAAGTCTTGAAAGCTTTTCTTAAACTCCTTCAATCCTCTCTCAGGGTTTGGGTTTCAGGTATTGACTTTCTGGCCACCATTCAATGGTGTTTTCTGAATGTATGAGAGAAAGAGGAGGGAGAAGAAGTTTAGCAGCAGCAGCAGCAGAAGAAGAAGAAGAAGAAGAAGAAGAAGAGCATTCAAGATGATGGGTGTCCATGTGATGAGACCAGGAAATCTTGTGCTACTGGTTGTTGTATGCTTTCTCCTTGTCAGCGATGGGTGTGCACAAGACTTGATGGTTGCAGACCAGCAGCATCTCACAATGTTTCTGGAGAATGTGTCTCTGGATCCATCTGCACTTGGCTTCAATTCCTCAGTACCAGCATGTGAATGGCCAGGTATTGTGTGCTCTCAGCAGCAGAGGATCTCATCCATCACCATCAATGGAAAAGGATTGAAAGGGACTATTCCACCAGGTACTCTTGGTATGTTGAGTTCACTCAAGGTGCTGGACTTGGTCAACAATTCACTCATGGGCGAGATTCCATCTGACATTGGGAATCTTACCAGCCTCACTTTCCTCTTACTGGCATACAATAACCTCAATGGCAGCATTCCATCTTCAATCGGCAGTTTGGGTCAATTGAAATTGCTGGATCTTTCCTTCAATGAGCTTGTTGGAGAGATTCCTGTTTCATTCAACAAGCTTTGGAGTTTGCAGCTGCTGAATCTCAAAGAAAACCATCTATCAGGCTCCGTTCCATTGCTTCAGAGTTCTTGGGATTTGCAAGTTCTGGATGTCTCCTCAAACCTGCTTACAGGTGGGATCCCTCCTCAAGTTCTCAACTTCTGTGTACGCCTGCAAGTGCTCAATCTCAGCAATAATGGTCTGAGTGGCAATGTCCCATTAGAAATCACAAAGCTGGTGTCTCTCTATTCTTTGGATCTTTCTAGAAACGGTTTTGAGGGATCCCTTCTTCCAGACTTCAGTGTGATGCCTCAGCTACGCACACTATTCCTCACATCAAACAACTTGAGTGGTAGCATTTCACCATCTATTCTCAGCCTTCCTCTGTTGGAATCAGTCTCGTTTGCAAACAACAGATTTGCAGGTGCTTTGCCACCACTCCCCTGGGGTGCTGGTGCTGGTGCTGGTACCGGTGATCCTCCACCACAAGGCGAAGGCACCACCACATTGAAATTCTTTGATTGTAGCAACAACTCTCTGGATGGAGACCTTCCTCAGGGTCTTCTGGCATACACAAATCTGACAATTGTGAGATTGGGGAGCAATGCCTTCACAGGTCCGATTCCAACCAATTTGAATCCTTACCTGATCGAACTGGATCTCCACAGTAACAGCTTCTCTGGTGACATTCCTTTCACAATTGGAGCATTGCAGGTACTTGAAAAGCTCGAACTTTCAAGCAATCATCTCAATGGAACTCTTCCACAAATGCTGAGTGGGCTCCGCTCCCTCACCCATTTGGGACTTGCTGGAAACACATTTTCAACATCATCATCATCATCATCATCATTTATGGCTTTCAACCTCATGGAAAACCTTACATATCTGAATCTGTCAGGGACTGGTATTTCAGGCCCAATCTCTAGCTCAATAGGAGTTTTGCTGAATCTGCTGCAGCTAGATCTGTCACACAACCAATTGGATGGTGCCATTCCCACTGTGCTTGCAAATGCTTCAAAGCTTCAGTACCTTGACTTGTCCTGGAATAATCTTACTGGCAAAATTCCCGTGGAGCTTGGGTCACTCAATTCTCTCAGCTATTTGAATCTTTCTTACAATAATCTGAGTGGGTCAGTACCGGAGATTAAGCAGTTGTTGAACATTTCTTCACTTGAAGGAAATTTGCTGCTTTGTGGGAACATCGTGAACCGACCATGTGAATCGCATGCTGCTGCTTTCTCTCCTGCTCCTGATCAGACTGCTGGAACTCCTCCCTCAATACATACGAAATCCCCATTGCATCTGGAGGCTGGGGTGATAGTGGGGATTGTAATGGGATTTGTACTTACAGTTTTTGCATCAGTAGTCACAATTCTTTTGTTTTGGACACGATGGCAGCAGCGACAACGACGAACAAAACTTCCTCCATCAAGAAAAGAGCCAGTTTCAAAATACGTTTTGGGTACAATGCCATTTGACAGGGATCCAAGCTTATGGGCTGCAAATGTGCGTGAGCCTGGGAGCATTCCCATCATCATCTTTGAGAAGCCACTCTTGAACCTCAGTTTTGCCCATCTGTTGCAAGCTACACTTGGTTTTCACAAGGACTCTCAGATTGCTGCTGATGATGATGATGATGATGATGATGATGGCGTGTATGGTTGTTGCCCTGTTTACAAAGGAGTTCTGCCTGGTGGGTATCGGATTGTGATCAAGGTTTTGTTTGATGGCACTAGCCTTGAAGGAGATGAGTATGAGAAAGCTGCACAACTGGAGTCATTGGGCAAAATCAAGCACCCCAACATAGTTCCGCTCATTGGGTATTGCCTTGTTGCATCTGAGCAGCTTCTTATATATCCATATCTTGAGAATGGAGACTTGCATCGCCATCTCCATGAACTTCCAGAAGGTTTTTTTTCCCCCTTTTGCTACTTGACCTCTTAGCTGTCCCCTTCTTGTATAATTAACCTTACGAAACAGATCAATTTATCTGAGTGCACAGCTGAATGTTTCTTCTTGTGCTTGAAGATCTAGGAATAATTTATGTACTTCTATTGCCATGTGGTAAACTCAGAAAACATGTCCTTGTACTTTGCAAAAATAATGTGCTCTCCAAATCCTAAACCCTAAACCCTGAATTAGAGAGCAGCCTTAGATGGGTCAGCCCAGAGGGAAGAGACTTCACATCCATTTTGGGGGTACAATTTTGGCTTGAACTGGGAATCAATTTGTGGGTGGCAGCTGGAGACCTAGCTGTACTCTCTAAACTGCCTTTTAATAACAAATTAGAATGACCTAAGTGAGTTTTTACTCAGTTTAGGGTTTAGGCTTCAAAATTACCTAACCAAGTTTTTATGTAGTTTTATCATCTCTCATGATTTTTGTTGGAACTTGCCATAAAGAGGAAGAGCTATTACACAATGAGCTGCTTGCTCTCAACCATTTGATACCAGATTACCAGTTGAGACTTGACCTAATAATAACTTGTGCATAAGCACTTGAAAGTTGCAAAAGCTGAAAGGAAAAATATATATGCATTTTCAATTTTTTCATAGAGTGTTTTTACTGACCCATTTTTTGAATTTTTTGAAGGGACACACAATCCAGATGACTGGATGGATGATACCTGGGAGAACCCAGATGAGGAGAACATGGTTAAACATACATTAAATTGGCAAATCCGACACCGAATTGCACTTGGAACTGCTCGGGCACTTGCATTTCTGCACCATGGATGTTACCCACATGTGCTTCACCATAATGTAAAAGCAAGTAAGATTTTGTTGGACTCAGACTATGAAGCTCATCTTGCAGATTGTGGCATGGCAACTCTAATGAACTCCTCTGGCAAGCGGTTCAAAAACACCCTTACTACTGCAATCAGTGGTGGCAGCAGCAACAACAATCTTGGCTACTACATGCCACCTGAATATGGTCAATTATGGAAGTCAACAACCCGCGCAACTGATGTCTATAGTTTTGGAGTTGTGTTGTTGGAATTGGTGACTGGGAAGAGTCCAATGAGACACAAGTTTAGTGATAGCTATGGTGGTGGAAATTTGGTTGGGTGGGTACGCACTTTGGTACGCGATAAGAAAGGGTACAAGTGTCTAGATTCCAAGATTGTTTCAAGCCTTGTAGAAGGTGAGATGCTGGAGATGCTCAGAATAGCCTACTTGTGCACTGCAGAACTCCCCGCCAAGCGGCCTACTATGCAGCAAGTTGTTGGCTTACTGAAAGACATCCAACCTGAACACGCATGCATGCAATAGTGCTTCCCTTTTTCTTTTTTTTCGCAAGTCATAATTAATTTTCTTTTCTTCATGGGAAATTGCTTGCTTTCACAAAAAGACCATTCTTATTATACACATTTTCAAATGTTTTGGAAATTCCGTAATCTATTTGAACTGATGAGTATTAAGACATGGCAAGAGAAGACTATATCAGATTGAGGCTATTGAATCAATCAAAGTTCTCATGAAGACTTCTATTCTATATTTCAAAAGACATTCACTTTGCTAGCTTCCTTTTTCATAAAGAACGGTCGGATTATTTTCTCAACTTTAAAGGCCCTTTTATGATACCTTTTAGCAAAATCCTAACATGGGTTGTCATATACGTAGGATAGATTCAAGCATTGATTATCCAAAATATACATCGAAGGAAGTATGTTGCCTTAGGATCCATTTTGTTGGGAAGTTGGGAAGTATGTTGACTTAGAATCCATTTTGTTGAGAAGTTGAGTGTTTGGTGAACAACAATTGCAAAGGTCTTGAAGTCATTAGACCAATTCAAACTTGTCTATAACATGCATACAATAACATTGTGTTACTCAAATACTTATAATGTTTATAATGAGATAAATATTGTGTGCCCATTTTTTTTTGTTTAACATGATTGCAAGAATTTAAAAAGCTCGCCATTTTGTTGAATTCAAGTTGCATTTTGTGAAAAATGTGACCAATATATTTGGATATGGATTCGTAAGAAGATGGGAAAAGAACTACAACGCCATTAAAATATTAATGGGCACGACAATAGAATTTAAACCTTTTGTCGATAAGATGAAGAAAAAAAAACAAAAATAAATCATAGAGCACAAACAAATATTAATATGTTATCATTTTCCCCCAAAAAAAAGTTCAAAAGATTACAAAAAGATTGGAAAATTATTGCATCCAAAATCTCATTATGTAGGTCATCTATTTCAAGAATGGAGAAGTTTGAAACCTTTCTAAAGGGGGTCATTCTTTTTTGAATTTACAAAATAAAAATATATGAATAAAAATATAAGGTCCCATACATCGATTGTTGGATAATTATTATATTTGCATTGGTCAATATCATCATATCAATATTCATTCATCACAAAATTTGTTGACCTTGCATATAACAAAATGGATTGTTGAAAGGCATTAAGGTAGATAATTTTGCATGTCACACAACTCACTTTGCAAATCATCCACCTTTGAAAGAAAAATTCTTGATTTCCTTTTCAACTCTAGGCTTACTAAACTTAAAATTAAATGAATATATAGTATTGAAATTGCATGCAAACAAAAATTATATTTAAATATGGGTCAACTTACGTATTTACATATTTAAAAAATAAGTAATAAAATGGTAAGGATTAAAAAAAATTCCCTCACTTAATACCTCAAAAACCCTTGTTTGATGCAAGTATTTGAGATTTTAACAATTAATGTCCCCCTTGGAAACCTTTCAAAATAAAAAATTTCAATGTGTTTGAAAATTTTGTTCTATGACAAATTTGATTTGATAAACTCTATTGCACATGCTGATTATTCATAGTTTTTATTTTCCAAACCAATTTTGTTTTTTTTTTTTCAAAAAAAAATCTGCTCTTTAGTAAAAATTCTGCTAATTTTTAAATAAATTTGCACCAATTTTTTTACGACACAAAATTGAAAGGAAAAAAAAACCTTTGAGCGCATGATAAAAACGTAAATATTACAAAGATAAATATATTACATGGTAGTTTTTTAAAAACCAATTCAATATGAATAATTTATTACATTATTCTAATAGAATAAAAAGAATTATTGTTATTGCAACCCATCATTGATAGATAATGAAATCACAACTCCCCATTTCCTCCAAAATCCTTAGACAAAGAATATGAATAACATTTACAACTATTATATTTTAGTTATATTCATAACATCAAATTTGGACTTCCCACCCTCGCCCTTTTCATTCCCTCCAACCCTAACCCAAAGAGTAAAAAAACCTTTGTAGGAGCTTCTTGAAAGTTTATATTATATCACACATCATGGTTTCCATGTGAGCTTGTAAGTGGGTAAGGAGGTAAAGGAAAGAAAAATCATTACTATATAGGTAGGTAAGTAGGTAAGGCCAATGGATGGCTACTAAGTAGGTAGATGGATGTGGATGGCTAGTACTTGGTACATAGGGAACAACCATGCTCACCCACTATTCATCCTTTTCCAAAAACATGATCCAAATAAAAGGTATGTATGGGTTAAGACATGTCTTTGAAACTTTTCATTACCTTAGCCCTAAACTTTTCATACTAACTACCACTTGGTGGGTAGAAAGATAAGAGCCTACCCAAGTACTAGGGTCCATACAACCCATCTTTCAAAGGAAGGCAATATGGTTCTATAACTTACCATGGCACTTGCAAGGTGAGCTTTTAGGTGTTGGTTTGAAGCTCATCCTTTAAAGATAAGGAATCTCCCTCACTATAATTTATTTTTTATTTTTTATTATTATTTCCCCCATTTTCTTTTGGGAGTTTTGGGAAAATTCACTCGGCCAAGATGTAAAGTAGTTCATTTACAATATATTTGCATAAATTTTAGTCTAAATTTGTCTTACAAATTCTAAAATTGTATTATTCCATTTTGTATGCTTGCATGTAAAAAAGGAATTTAAATGGTTTTTGATAAGTTCCTCTGAAAGAAAAAAAAATTTGAAAAAATCATTGTGTTACTACTTTAAAACAAAATATCAATGTTGAATGTGTTAAATGTCAATAATTTGAATGTAATTTTTATATTCACATGTGTTTTATATATTTTTAAAGATATGAAATAGTATAGCAATAATCAATATCGCATTTCAATTTTAAAATCTACAACATTCAATCATAAGGTACCTATTATTTGTAGAAATTTCAATTTCAAGATAATTTGAAGTCAAAAAAGTTCCAAATGATAGTTATGAAATTTATTGCCAAGAAGTTGCCAAAATATGATATATTAATATCACCTTGTAAATTTGGAAAACTCATCAAAAACCTCTAAATTGCTAATGTATACAACTTCCATTGTCAAGAATCATTGATTGGGTGATTTTGGTAAAGCTCATTCATTCAAACAACATGTGTGGATGGAGTTGTGTGTCAGTGAATTTTATGAATGTAATTTTTAATGTCTCTTTTGACCAAAGTTAAGCATGTGAGTTGATGTAAAATTCCCCACTTTTAATTTGATATTTGCCATTGTGCATTACAAGCAAGGGTTTTTGCTTTGTTAGGAAACTTTCTATTATCTGGTGAAACAAGCTAGGAACTAATGTTTAAATATGGTGATTTGAAAAATATGGTGAAAGTGGGCAAAATTAGGGGGGTTGGAGGGGTCAAAACTTCACAAAAGTACAACAAATTTCACATATTTGTGATATCAAATGATATTTGGCAAGCTTTTCCAAAAAAATAGCAAAGTTAGTTGAATTTGCATTAGAAAAACACATTTTCCAAAATTTTCCCACTTTTTTGTTGAAGAAATGACAAAATTTTCCCAAAAAAATAAATTCACATTCACATGTGCAAATCTATGGACATACAATAGCAGGAAAATGCTTAATATTCTAGGTTTCCATGCATTCAACATCAATAAAAATAAAACGTCAATTTACATGTACCGAAGACAAAAAAGATATAATGGATCAAATTAATATGCAAATTAAATCTTATTTTCACAATTTGACTAATATTTGAGTTATACAAATATAACTTATAAAATTGTTTCGCAGATATCATTGTTTGCATGATCCATATAATGATATTATTTGGTGATAAACATGTTATTGAATTTTTTATTGCTTGAACTAAATATACAAACCCATCATATTAAAGGTTTATGTGAAATCCACATTTGAACCCTCATTGGGTTCAATTGACCTTCATACCAAGCTTGTGTATGCAATTATAGTTTGTGAATTATAATTTATCAATCAACATTTCCAACATAATATATGTGTGAAAATAATTGGATGGACTACAATATTGTTTGTTATGTTAGAACTAAATTGATTAACCCCCTAAATGAATTTGGCAAATTTGGAAAATCATTTAAAAATGGAATAACTGTTATAAAAAAAAGTCTTCTAGATATTGGGGATATTGTTGAAGGTATAACCAAATAGCTTCTTCAAAAGATAAAGCACCCATATTCAAAGGCCTTGTTAATTTTTTTGGCAACAATCTCAATTCAACATTACCAATTGTGTTTGCTTGTTATGATGATAACATTAGAGTTGGTATCTAAGGTAGATGTGTTTAGGGGTTTAAGGTTCTTTAGTAGTCTCATCCTACCAAAATAGATCTTGGTTTGAAATATGTTTTGAATGGAATGGAAAGGTTTTTTATTTTTATTTTGGTGTTTTTGGAATTGTTTTCTTTTAATACCATGCTCATGAACAATAGAAGTGACAAGCATATTTTCAATATCTTGTTCACCAATTTGCATCATGTTTCTTTTAAGTTGAAATTGAATTCAATTCTATGGAATTTGAATTTGAAATTAACTACCAAGTTGCAGGTAGTTCATAAAGGTTATTCTAATATATTCAACATGTAGCGTGTTACGTATATTTGTAAAGTATTTTAGCCTAATTTACTTTAGTTTTATAAAATATAAGCTTAATAATATTCAAACAGGTACAATATCACCGTTATGAGTAGTGCGTTTGAATTAATTAAACTATAAGCCCTTCATTTGATATGCTAGTAAGCATATTAAATCAAACAAAACTTGTTGCCTTTGTAAACTATAGGAGGCTGGAAATCAAACTAAAGTTAGGAAAGTTAGGGAGTTATATATATATATATAGCTTACTTCTTAACGCATTTCTCAAAAGAAAGAAATGCATGGTTAGTGGTGTAAAACCACATAAGAACAATTAGTGAGCAAACAAAAATCTAAGGCCATAAACACACAACAAAGAAAAGAAAAGAAAAACTTATGGCCTATGACCTTCATCGATTTGATTTGATCTTTGCATCTTATTTTTTGCACCATTTTATTTCATACTCTAACCTTGGTTTCATTGCCAATTAACACCAATTAGAAAGCATGCACAGTATGCATTATTGAAATTATTCATGATAGGAAATCAAACAATTCAAAAGCAGTTTAAAAGTAAAGAAAAATCTATTTTGTGTTTTGTTTCTTCCTTCCTCAACAAGCCTTTACAACTATATTATCAAAGCAATTACAAAGGCTAAATACCCCCTTTCTTTGTTATTTTTTATGTGTATCCTCTTAATGGCAAATGAAGGGCTTAAACATATGAATTGTATGGCCTTGAAGTGTTCATTTTATTTGGAAAATTAAAAATATAGATTCTTTGAGCGTATGCCTTTACCCATGAAGGGAAAAAAGTGTAGCTCTTTTCACTTTGTAAATAAGGTGTAGCAAAAATGTATTTATTTCCCCCAAAATACCAATGCCAAAAAATTAAAAAATAAATAAAGATTAAAAACACCATCATTAAGGCAAACAAAACCTAAAATGGCATAGGCAAATAGTTGTCTAACCAACGATGGATTTCATGCAATAGAATGAGGTTGGATAGGGGTTATTTTTGTGTTGCCCTTCAAAGCAATCTAAAGGTACCCATAATACACAATCCCCCCCGCCCCACTGGAACTGTATGTGATAGTTACCCATCATATGGATCGTTTTTATCTGTATTTGAATTCAATTAAAATTGCATGCAATGTCATTCAATATTTTCATTCAAATTATTTTCATAAAATCAATTTATGTTTTTCATTATTTCATTGTCATTAGTATTATGCAACAACACAAAATTCAAGTTTGTTACCCTAGGTGCCACCCTTGGTGTGAATCCAACTTGAGGGAGGTTTTTTGTTCAAACTTCAAACTTGCCATAAACGATAGAGTCCTTATGTGATAAGTTGCTTGTGGATATTTGCGATGATTGAAGATAATGCATATCTTGAAAACATACTTGAGCAAGTCTACTTAATCTTCATCTTTAAAAAAATTAATTCTTAGCTCCACTTTTTGGTTTTTCATGGCAATTTGGGTTGGATCAACAAAGGCAATCCACAAGTGTAATGTAATTATCTTTTGTGCAACCAAGACCACAACACTAGGACTTGAATCAATTGGACTGATTGTTGCATAAAAACAACAATTGGGGGTTTGAATTTGGTGGATCTAGTATAAACTTTTAATGCAATGTTGAGCAAGTGGGTGTTGTTGGCTTTTGAACTTGGTGAATTTAATTTAAAGATTTTCTTAAAACATATGATAAGTAGGTCTAGCCCATCAAAACATCAAAAATGGATTTTAAACTTGTAGTGGATCAATGATATCCTAGTGTAAAGTTATATTTCATAGACAAAATCTATTATCTCGAACAAATTTTCAAAAGGTTTGAAAGCATTTAATAAAACCATTTGCTTTAAACCTCCTACCAAATCAGAAGCCATATGCAATATGGGGATATGTTGGTTGAAATGCTTCCAAACACAAGAATTTTAAGTATCCATCATTAGAGCAAAACCATTATGGATCAAATGGGGCTTACAAAAGTTGGCAACCTATGGAATCCATAAACTCTAGATTTCAAAGTTGAAAGGAAGCCAAAGTTGGTTACCAACTTACAAAGGAAGAATGTGGTAGTTGGTTTGAGTTGATAAATATGGTTCCTAAATGTTGGAAGTTTAAACTTTGTTCTATCAAGCAACAAACTGTAGTTGGAAAATGGATTGATTTATCCACTAAAAATGATAATTTTACATTTTGTTTGATGGTTAAGACCAATGTGGGGTGGGTATCACAATTTTATGATACCTGTTGGGTCTAATTTTCACAAAGTAATTTACATAAGGGTTCAATTTTCCCCCATTTATTATTATTATTATTATTTAAGCCAAGCAAGGGTATCAACATTTTTTTAAAAAATTAAACCAATTTTCACAATGCCAATTCTCAAAAACTTGAGAACAATGGGTTATCCTTTGCCGGTTCTCACAAACGAAGTATTACTTTATATTTTTAATTAAAATTTAAAATATTGATTTTTTTTTATTTTTAAAAGACAACTTTGGTTTTTTGAAAAAATTCAAAATTAAAAGACCTCTGGTTCAAGGTTTTTAAAATATTTTAAAATAAATCATCATTTAAAACAAACTTTCCAAACATCATTACCATCTGACTTGGTTTACCATTAATAAATAAATACCCCCAAATACTAGCCCTCCCTTGGATCTCCCATCTCCCAAGGCAAATTAGACTTGACAAACAATTTTGATGTGGGTCTAGTGATGAAAGTGTCCTTTCTTTAGCCCTAGTTAAATTAGGTTGACTTAACACCGTACCTCCAAAGTTCAAACCCATGGTCCATGAATGATGGGCAAGATTTAGTAAATAAAACATTGTTCCATTTTGCATAGAAACATAATGCTCATAACTTCTTTTTCATTGTTTGTATTAATTTTTTATGGTGGCTAAACCCTAAAACCCTAACCCAAGTAAGGGGTTAGACCTTCCTCAGTTCTCAAAATTATTATTATTATTATTTTAAAATTGGTTTTCACATCCAATTCTCACACAAGTGAGAACGATTTTCAATCAAAATATCATTCATGGTGATACCATGAGGGGATCAGATTGGGATGCTTGGATGATACCCAAGTGATGCCCAAGGGTATTTGTGATGCTCCCCCAACATTGGTTAAGACCACAAAAAACTTCCTACCTATTTGCATAGAGATCATCAAAGGTCTCCTCATTCTTACAAACTTGCCAATTTACTAGGTTAGTATTGGATATAATGTACTAGTGAAAAGGTACAAGTTTAAAAGAAACTCCAAGTTGGAAATGTGAGATCTTGGCACAAACATGGGTTTCTACAATTTACAAAGGGTCAAGCAAAACCTCTTCACCTATTTTCATGGTAAGGTTTAAAGTATGAGATTTGACCCAAAATTGTGGGCATGGGCGGACAATAAGTCGTTTGTTTGATTACTTTGTTAAGAAAGGGAGGAAGTTGTTGAATAAATAAATAACTAAGTACAATGAAAACTATTGGAGAAATTACCTAATTTGCTTGCCCTTCATTACAAGATCAAGTGGCCGGATGTTTGGAGGAAAAAATTGGGAAATGAAAGTGATAGGTGTCATGTGGTCTTTGTATCACTTGGGCAATTGCCATCAATGTCTAAAGAGCTCAAATGTGTAAGGAAATTGATGTAAACTATCTACTATGTTATTTAAATACCTTAAAAACTTTGGTAGTTCTTTGACTACCCTAAGGCTAAACTAACTTCAGATTGGACAACTATTAAAGTTATCCACAAAGTCTTCAAAAGTTAGGGTTTCAATCCCAAGTTTGGGCAAATTTGACAAAAAAGACAAATAGACAAGACATGCATTTCCCAAAGGCAAAAAAGACCTTGAGGAAATTGAAAATCAATCTTTAACTCAAGATCAAAGGAGTTTCCTCCTATGTCTTGAATTTTTTTTATACTTTGTGAAGTAGACATGTCTTGAATGAAGGTGTGTGAGGGGAATGTTTTTTTGTGAAGGATGTATTGAACAAAAATTAGTGACAAGCATGAAACATTGAACAAGGAAAGGAGCTTGGAAAGAACTTGGGATGCAAGCAAATAGCAATTTAATAAAGTTCTAATAATAATAGCTAGGTTTTTTACTTTGGCAATGGGTTTTGAGCTTCGACCTTCAAAGCATGTGGATACATAGTGGAGTTTCAATAGAAGTGGAACTTCAATTGGCTTTGACAATGGTGGAGTTTCACCTTTTGTAAGGTTTATATACCATTTTTTCCCTTTCATTCCCATATCAAATGGTCCTTATTTCTAGTTCATGGGAAAATGAAGACCATTTTTTTGACACTTTAGACCATGACCTAACTTTATGGGAGGCATTCCTCTTATCATGTCAATCTTTTTTTATTTTCTACCACAAGTTTATCACATCCCTAATTACATCAATTTTAATATAATTTTTGAAGTGTGATTCCATCTTAGGATTCCAAGTTTTACCACCTTTGGTTTAAAAAACCTTTAGCAATTATTCTTCACATCAGTTGTGCATGATGCTTGCTAGCTTCTACCATTTCTCACATATGCACTATATGTTTTGTGATTGTACACATTCTTCCACAGTTACCCATGACCCCATCCATGTTTTGGCATCTTTATTGAGTAAGCAAGGGGTGGTGCAAGGTAGTGGGGGAGGCAATTGTATATAATGCTTTGAAACTTGTCAAATTTGATAATCATTTTGCCATAAGGTCACAACATTATGTGGGTTCTACAAACATCTTCTTCAAAAATGACTTTAAATTGAAATAGATTGCTTACAAGAATTTTGGAATGGTATGGCACATGCCTATCATTTGAAAATGTGGAATTAGATGTAATTGAAGAACTTTTTCATCATGATTAAGGTTTTAAGGTATTATATAGTTTGTAATGTTATAAAAATTGGAATCTATAAAGCTTTTGGGTAACTAGATTCAAAGACATGTTATTGTTAAATGGTTTGAATCTATGTTAACTATTATCTCTTGTTGAATTGCTTCAACCTATGTTAATGCTTAGATCCTATCTCCATTTTTAAGTCCATGTTCATGAAGTAATTCTTGAAGGCAAAAAGCCAATGTAATTAGTCTATCTCTAAAGCTTGTAAATCTCTAGTTCAAAGGGAACATGCATATTACATTTTGAACCAATGCTGAAAAAATTGCAAAAGTACAAAATGCATTCACAAATTAAGGAGCCACGTGACATATAACCAATGCTTAGGTTTAAATAATAAAAACATGTTTAGTTCTAAGTTTTATGAATTTTCAATAAATTTATACAACAATGTTCCTAACATATCAATGTAACATTTGGAAAAAATCAATTTTTAAGCATTATAACCATTGTTTTATAGTGCTCCATTTTTTGTTTAAGCATTGTTTAATATGTATTAAGAACTATCTAAACATTGTTCAACCAATCTTGAATTACCACATAAACTTTTTGGGGTTATTTAAACATTGACTAAAACCTACCTAAAGGTGCACTTTGGCTCCTTAATTTGTGAATGTGCCTTATAACCAATTTTTGTAGAAGGCACATCAAAATTGTTTTCTCAAGTTTGAGCTAGAGATTCATGGGCCCATTCACTATTGGTGTTTGTTATATTAGTTACACTATTGGAAATTTGATGTATGTGGGAAGGTTGTTTTTTTAATTGGAGATTCTATGTCCTACAACTTTAGGAACCCTAAGTGCTCAAATGTTGATCCAAAGGTTCTAACTTATGGTTTGGAAAAAATCACTAAATTTATCATAATATGATTAGGTTATCTTCCTTTCTAGTTTGTAGTTTACAATCTTGGTGCTAGCTAAAAGAAAAAACTTGAAAACCTCTCTAGTAAATAAACCTTTGGATTTTGTAGCATTTTTTTTATGACTTCCATGAGTGTTGAGATTAGATCATCCTCCTATGTTTATCTTTTCACATGTGTGACAATGAAACCAAGCTAACCATGTTGATGAAAATGGTGAAAGTGATAAATATTTTGTAAATTTATAAATTTGCAAATGTGTAGTTGGAAAATTCAATAGACCCAATTTAGAGTTTGATGTTATCAATATTAGCTTGTAGCTTGCATCAAACTAATTTCATGAGTTCTTAATGATTGTTTCCCATATGTTACAACATATGCAAATGAACTTTCCCTAAACTTTAACAACTCATGCATTTGAAATTTCATTGTTTTATGCTGCCTACCATGGTGCAAGTCTTATGGGTTATGTTTGATGTAATTCATCTTGTTGATACAAGAACTAATGTTAGTCCTTGATTTCAATCCTTGCTTTCAAACTAAATAAGTAAAATTTTAAACCCTAAACCTAATTTGCACCACAACATATCCCCTTAAGCCTTAAATTGTTTTGGGTAGCCCCTAATGTAGGTATTCAATTTTGGTTTTTTTGTTACCTACCATGGTTTAGGTTTTAAGTTTATGTTTGGTGTAGGTAGGTAGATGATACACAAACAAAGAATTGAAATCCAAATGACTTTTGCAACAAGAAAACAATTACAACAAGTAACAACAAGTTTCGAACAACTTAACAAGTATCTAACACATTTTCAACAACTTAGCAAAATTGTAATTAATTTACAAGTTAAGATTTTGCATCATAATTAGGGTATTTTTTAGTTTTAGGGTTAGAGGCAAGCTTGGAGAGAAATACATTGGGTTTAGGGGAATTTTTTTGGACAATTAGTTAAACCTTAATGAAACATATAAATAGAGAGAAAAACCTTTCAAAGTTTATTCTTTCTTATGGTTTAGCTCAATGACATCATGCTTCGTAGTCAATTATATATCCTTGTGCTCATAAAACTTTCTTTTGAATGTTAATATTATTTTCTTAAATCTTTGGGTCTACAAAACTTAAGAGCTTCAAAAATTTGACCTTTGTAGCAAAAGGAGGATTGTAACAAGTCTCCAAGAGTTCATGAACAAGTCTACAACAAGTTCACATGTTAGTAACTTTCTTTATGTTTAGGTTTGGAGCTATCTAGATCCCATGAGTGGGGTTGGGGAAAATGAAGTGGGCCTTTTGTGTTTTTTTGTATCATGCAATTTAGGTTTAAAATTAGGGAAAATAACTTGGCCAATCAATCATATGGAAACATAGATAGAGAAAGAGACAAACCCATAGAAACATAGAAAAATAATTCAAAAGGACATAGAGACTTATACATAATAACATAATGATTATGGGATAGTAACACAACGAAACACATAAACACAAAGTTAAAAACATAGAAACACGTAAAGATAGGGAGGCAAGGAAGGCAAGGAAAATGAAAGGAAGGAAGGAAAAGAAAGTTTTTTTGTTGATTATTTTGATGGAACAATTTGTTTATCTTGAATCAAATCAAAAAGTAAATTATTTCTATTTTTTCATTTGTCCATAATATTGGGACCATCTTTGTCTTATTAAAAAGAAAATACAAATAAACTCACATTACTTTTTGGACCCATCCAATGGATGCATCAAAATCAAGAATAATCTTTCCAAGCAAAAAACAAAAAAATAGGTATACTATATCCTTTAGTAACCCCATTTTGAAATTTATATGTATATATAGATATGGATAGAAATTTTTTGATCTACAACTTTGCAATCCAAATTATTCATGGACTTCCAAACCAAAATTATATCCAAAATTATTCTAGATGTATTTCTTTTTGTTATAAGTGGTAACATTCTAATCTTTAAACTTGAGAGACTTGCAAATGACAAGAACCTTACTTGGGTCCATCCCATCAAAACCCCAAAACACAAAATCAAAGAGGGCATGAAGAATCCCAAGCTTCAACAACCTTAATGATTTATTATCAATGTCTTGCAATTTTAACATAAGCAAAAAAACAAACCTTACTACCCAATCATAATTTTTTTTGTTATCATTGAACAAACCACATGTTCTTTTAATAATATTGTGTGCACCTACCCATAACACACAAAAACCCTTACTACTCTTAACCATGGCTATGTAACCAAATATTATAGAACCTCAAGGTGTCAAGCACAACAACCTTTATTTCAATCATTCCGTTCAAAACATGACAAGATCCCCACCAATAAAACAAGTTAGCCATTGAGGTAATTATGCCGAACAACAATGTATTGAACCACAAAGTTATTTTGTAAAACTCTTCACATCTTGGGATCAATAAACACATAAAATGTCGTTGGGTGAAAACATTGTAAAAGGAGCTAGGGGTGTCAAGGTAAAAATCCTTTTCCAAGGATTGCACATGACATGTCATTTTTTTTTGTTGGTTTATAACTTAAATTTTTTTATTTTGGATACCCATTTTAACATTTCATGTTAGATATAAATACAAATTGACTACAAGTTGATTTTATAACATGTATATTCTACATTCATGCCATCTATCACATAAACATGAAAAACTTTTGTTTAAATCACATTATCAAAATCCATAATTTTCAGGGTCAAAAGCACTTTTGAGCCAAATGTGTTCAAATGGGTTCTTTAAAAAATCATCAATTCAAGTCCTTTTGCCCGTTTAATCATCAATGTTAAAATCCTTTCCAACTTTTTGAAAGAATGGTATAGATTTGGTACAAAAAAGACATTTAAAAATAAAGATTGTCCACTCTCGAGGTTTGAGTGGTTTGAACATGGAAAAACATTTTTTGTTTTTGTCAAACTTTGAAAATGTAACCTTTGAAATTAATGGGAAAAATTCAAAAAAAAATGATGATAATTCAAACTATTATGCTTCATATATGATATTTCAAACATATAAAAATGCAATTTTAAGGAATGTCCATTCACTTGGGTGCCTCCTCTGATTATGTTTTTACCTTGTTGTTCACTAATATCACAAAGACCACTTTCTCCAAATATTGATTACTATAGCCTTCACATTAATAATGCTTTCAATTCTTTACACGATAAACTTTTTTTTGGTTTTTGTAATGTAAACCACTTGTTTGGTCACAATAATATAAACCCCAATTTTTGTTATTTTCTAGAACCTTCTATATTGGCTTGAAATGTTTTAATCAATGATAATGGCCTAACTAATTTTACTTTAAAATAGATAAATGAAGTAATAATGTGATACTAATCTCAATTACAAGCAAATGTTTTACCATGTAACAAGTCAATTTTTTGTACAATATAGTTTTATAGCAAGTCATCATGTGAATTTGCAGATTTACTATTAAATTTTTTTTAAAAATGGTTTCTCATGGAAAATAACAACGTACCATTACCAAAACCTTCAATGTGTTTAATGTTTGGTATTTTTTTATTGATCATTTATACTTCGAAACATATCATTGTATGTTGTTGTTCATAAATGATCATGGAAAATATACAATATATGATAGTTATTATATTAGTTTTGTTCGTCCCTTCCCAGAAAACCCATATGCTGAGCCTTTATTTTGTTTTATATATATATAATATGCAAGATTTTTCTTTCAATGGTTATTTTCTGAATTTGGTCAATATATTAAATAAGGAAGGTTCAAAAAAAAATTTGTGCATCATGAAAAAGTTTTAGCATGTTTGAAATCAAAAAACAACCATGCCATGTGTAGTGACCAAAAAATGTTGGCAAAGTTTAATTGATGGTACATTATTATACTGCCTAATTGGATTTGGAAACCAATCACCAAATGATTAATTCAATTTTAAATCTTAACTTCAACACTTGGTTTTTTTATTCTGAAATTTTTGGTAGGTAACGATTATAAATAATAATAAGGTCATTCTTTTTCAAGGTCATCGGATAGTCCAATGTGTTTATATTGTCTCAATTTTAAACCCTCAAACTTTAAAGTCTACAATTCAAACCTAATAATCAAAAGCTTATAGATTTTTAATTTTGTACAACTTTTGGCACAAGTAATAAATAAATTTTCAAAAAACTAGAAATTTGTTTTTAAAAGATTTATGCCAAAATCGTTTAGGTATTATGGTAATCCATCAACCCCATATAATCCTAAATTTGTGCTTGCATCTACTCCTACATCAATCTAAGTGGAGTTGGAGGCACCATCACATGGGCTTACTATGGCATTAAGCTTCACATCTACATCCACTTCATTAAAAAATGTTGGGATGAAGGCAAAATATTTCCAAAACCAATAATGAAACATTGAATGGATGACATCCACTATGGAGGCGGACTTAAAATAATGCCTATTTTTAATGTAAGAAGAATTGTAGATAAATGTTGGCAAGGCAAACAAGGTTAAGAAAATTAAATTGAAAATAATTAGGGATTTAGGAGTTATAGGTGAGGAGGAGTTCAAAACACAAGGTAAGGAATTGTTACACTTATAGAATTAGAAATATCCATCTTCACTATGGTCAATAAGGTCAAGCATTCATTCATTTATGGCTTCAAATGTGAAGTCCATTTGATATATGTGCAAATTTTTTAAAAAGATAATTACAACTTTGAACAAATGTGTGTACTTGGGTTTTGTGGAATCAACACTTTTCATCAATTATCTCCATTTCCTTTTCAAACCACCAATCCCCCGCTCCATTCACACTTTGTACCCAATGTGCATTTTGTTGTAGGCCTTGATAACATTTTAGTTAACATTAAGAGCCACCTCATGCTCCCCAATTTTCCTCATGATGAGGATTTCTTTGCCCAAATAGTTGAGATCCCCCAATAAGTATTCAAAATATTCATCATCATGCACAAAGAACTAATGCTAGTTTTGATGTAGTTTAAACTAATGCAAGATGGTGACATCATGGTAAAAGCATATATATTTATAATTAAAGTAAATGAACAATCTTTGATGATCAACAACAATAATGTTGATCATCAAATAAATCTTATTGCGTCCATTGAACTAGGTCCTAATGTGTAGCATTATTATAAAGTTTGCAAATTTTCATGAATGTGCCATCAATCAACCTGTCGCAACCCTAGCTTTGGGCTCGCGACCAAGGCAAAGGGGTTACAAGGTTGTGAGCCAAGAGAAGCCCGGGAATCAAGGCAAAGAGGTCACAAGGGTGCGAGCCAAAAAGAAGCCCGGGAGTCACATCACATACTTCTGGGAATGTAAGAAAGTGTGAGGGAGTATGAGGGAGTGAACCCTCACACTCCCAAGGAAACTCTCACTTTGGGAGATGGAGTCCTAGTGGACTCCAAAAATTTCAGAGAGCGATTTTAGGGGTCAAAACTCAATGGCTTGTCACGTTCTTTATATTATTGGAAAGCTCTTGGAACTTAGATGTCTAAAATGGGCTTGCATTGTTCATTTGGACATCTGAAACACAAGTTATGGCCAAAAGAAGGGTCGGGAGTCAAATTGCCAGTTTGACTCCTGACCAGAAAAAGTCAGGAATCGACCCGATTTACTTGGCTACAGAGGACGTGCAACATACTGTTGGAAAGCTCTTGACGAGAACTATAACTTTGCTTCAGACTGCATCTTGATTCGAGGTTTGCTCGCAAAGTTATGGGGCTCCAAAGTCGTGGGAGTCCCGATTGGCGCAATTTCGGGACTCCCACTCAAGAGTCCCAGGAGAGAAAAACCATTTGGATGTAGGCTCCGTGGCAAGCCATAGAGTATACTATAAGGGGGAAGGTGGTGGTTTCCCCCAAGTGCGGGCCGTGGTGGGTCCAGTATGTTCGTGTTACCCGTGGCTTGTCCTAGCACCAAAGGTGCTACAACTATGCACTAAGCATTTTGTGTGGGTTGTGTGTAGGCCTGTGTGAGTGAGTGAAGCTTGTCAACTCTTCCTAGTCCCATCTCGGAACTCCAACACGGCCCTCTACTCCTCAAAGTGTTGTGAGCTAAAGAGTGTGCCCTGACCCCTCCTTCTTCCGATGTCTTCTACTTGGACTCACAATTGAGTCCTTCAAAGAGTTGGGAGTGCGTCACAACCCAATGCAACCCCAAAACTTTGGTATGGTGATGCCTAACATAAGTTTAATTTTTATTATGAACCATTGGATCTTTTTCTTTTTCATCATTGATGCAAGATGTAATGAAAATGACATAATCACAAATTACATTATTTAATTAGTTCCATAAAAAAAATCTACATGACACACCCCCAAACTCCTTGAAAGATTTAAATGTGAATTTGAAAGTGAAAATAACAAAAAAAAAGTTGGGGTACATTCTCTAATTTGTAACATTTTAGGGGTAAGAAGGGCATGTTGGAGTTCCGGGATGGGGACTAGGACAAGTGACAAGTGAGCCAATTATTCATATGGACTTGCACAAACCAAACAACAAGTTAGTTGGTGTATAGTTGGAGCACTTTTGGTGCACAAACAAACCACGAGCATACATGGACTCATAAGACTCACCACAGTCTAGATTTGGGGGAAGCCACCACCTTCTTCCTTATAATATTATTTATGATTAACCACGAGGGCTGTACTCAAATGTCATTTTTCCCGAGATTCCCAAGTTGGGAGTCCAGAAATTCTCTAAATTAGGACTCCCGCGACTTTGGACACCCATAACTTCTTGTGCAAACCTCTAATTAAAATGAGGTCCGAAGCAAAATTGTAGCCCTTGTTGAAATCTTTCCAATGATATGTGCCACATCACCTACACACACATAATTTAGGGCGATTCCTAACTTTTAATGGTCCAAAATCAAATTTTCACTTTGACTCTTAACCTTTCTTTGGGCCATAACTTATGTTATAAGTACTCAAATGGATCATGCAAATTCATTTTAAGCATTTACGTCTTAAGAGTTTTCCAATGGTATAAAGATGTTTTCAATCCAATGAATTTTGACCCCTCAAATTGCTCTCTAAAAATTCGAGACTCCATAAAGATTCCAACTCCCAAAGTGGCAATCCACTTGAGAGTGTGTGGGCTCATTCCTTCACACTTTTTCACACTCCCAGGAGTGTGAGTGTGACTCTCAAATTGCATTCTCAGTCCACACCTTTCCATGCCATTACCTTGGTCATGAGCCCAAAACTAGGGTCGTGACACTACATGTGCCATTATCATGTTTCATATACAAAATGAATTACAAAAAAGGTTGTTAAAGGGTCAATTTTGAAAGATGCCATGTTTGAATGTGGTGATCACTTGCAAACCACACATGATCCACTAAACTCTACAACATAAACCTTAATCCAAAATCGTAAACCCTAAATTAAAACCTTAATTCAAACACCTAAAACCAAAACCTTAATTTAAACCCTTAAAAGAAAAACCTAAATCCAAAACTTTAAACTTTAAACCATAAGTTAAATTCTAAAACCAAAAACTTAATTCAAACTTAAACTTTAATTTTTAAAATTAAAACCTTAATCCAAATTCATAAAACCAAAACCTTAATTTAAAACCTTAACCCAAACATGTACAACTAAAACTTTAAGCCCAAAACTGTAAAATTAAAACCTTAATCGAATCCTTTAAAACCAAAACCTAATTCTCACCCCTAGAATTATAACCAAAACCCTTAAAATTCAAACCTTAACCCAATTCCTTAAACCGAAACCTAATCCAAACCCCTAAAACTTTAACGAAAAATATAAACCCAAACTTTAAAATTAAAATCTTAATCCAATCCATTAAAACCAAAACCTAATCCAAACCCCTAAAACTTTAACCAAAACCTTAAACCCAAACCTTTAAAATTGAAATCTTAACCCAATACTTTAAAACCAAAACCTATTCCAAACCTTAAAAACTAAAATTCTAATCCAAACCCTAAACCCAAACCTTTAACTTAATCCAAACCCCTAAAATCAAAACTTTAATCCAAACCCTTAGCCTTATCCAAACCCCTAAAACACTAACCAAAACCATAAACCCAAATCTTAATCCAAACCCCTAATTAAAAACCCTAATCCAAACCTTATGATAAAATGTTTAATCCAAAACCCAAATCCCAAACCTTTAAAACTAAGATTTTAATTTGAAAACCAAAATGTGGTGTTCATTTGTAAGTGCTATGGTGGGCACCGCTAATGCCATTAACTTGTTGAATTCTACCCATGTGAAATTGTTCACTATTTTGAACAACCTTGGCATTGTTCACATAAATTAACAAGCTCAACCCAAACTTTCACAATTAGATCCACTATCTAACACATGCCCTCTTCTAACTCATGGGCATTGAACATGTCAAATGAATTAACAACAATATTTACAATTGCAAAAACATATTACTTCTATCTATTTATCCATGTTTGCAAACTTTTGCTCTATCATGTTTTCATCACTTGAGGATGAGGAGTTATAACTATCTTTTGTAAAATTAGAACCATGGCTTGAAGATGAAGCCAATGTTTCCAAATGAAAAAACCCTTCCACTTGAGTGAGAAATGACAAAAAAATAAGTTGAAGATGTTCCCACCTATATAATTTTTGCCCATAAGACAAAGTGATCCCTTTTGCACAAGGTTGAAAATTAAGATTTTAGATTGCATTTTTGGTTTTAGGGTTTAGGAATGGGGATTAAAGGTTTGGATTATGATTTTGAATTAAAATTTTGGTAGCCCCTATATACAACTAATGAAGCCCTATGTAGCACCTTAGATAGCCCATCATCTAAATAACCTTGTAAATAACAATTAAGTATCCCCTAATTTTGGTAGGGCCCTATGTAATCCTTAAGTATCCCCCCTAAGTAGATTTTAAATAACTCACTATGTATCCTCTAACTTAGGAAGTTCATAGATAGTTTCTTAAATAAACCCTCTGTAATCCTTTGAATAGTCAGTCTCTAGATATTCCCTAACCAAGGTAAGCACTTAAATAGTCCTTAAGTATCCCTTAAATAACCCTTTAAGTAATCTTTAAATAGTCCCTTATGTAATGTAATAAGTAACCCCTTAGGAAACCTTTAATTAAAAAAATCCTTAGATAATCTTATAAATAACCCCAAAATAACTCCCTAGATAATCCCTAAATAGTTCTTATATAACCCCATAATTATCCCTTAAGTATCCCCTAACCTCATAAGTTCTTAAATAATCTCCTAAATAAGCCACTAGGTAACCTCAAAATAATCCTTAATATAGTCCTCTAAATAACCCCTGAATAAACCCTAAATAGTCCCCTAGGCAACTCTTAAAAAGCTCCCAATTTAACCCCATAAGTAACCTTTAGATAATTCCTAAATAGTTCCCCAAATAATCCCTAATACTAATAACCATGGGTAGGTAAAATCTCTAAGTAATCCATGGGTAGGTAAGTAGGTAACCTATAAGTAGGCAAAGCCTAACGTAGTTAACACTCTACTTGGTAGCCCTTAGTCTATGGCCATGAAGATAGACTGTAGTGTGGTTAGAAAAGTGACCATGATAATCAATCACTTTTGAGGACTTTACCCTGCGTTTTGAGGATGGGTCCTCACTTCTTTTATTGCACTTTATGGATATCTCGAAAAGGGTGGATGAGAGGGACACTCACTCAGCGCCAAAGTGACCTAAAATCAAGAATTATTCTTTGGATTACTTTATTATCTTCAGACTTAAGCATCCTCTCCTCCACAAACAGGTGGCTTGTAAAGTGGAAAGATTTGACTTCATGAAATAAAGTTATCTGTAAAAGTCAGGTGATTAGGAAGGCGAGAATCGCCAGTTTCGGCATAATAGGGCATCAAACGCATAACTGCTGGAAATGAAAATGGTTTTTACAAAACGAAATAACTGGGACCCAAACAAGTTTTTCCACCAATTTTGGTTGTAAACAACTGAGTTTCATTCCCTCTTTACCCTTTTTCCTGAGCGCCTCCACTGCTGCTACTACCTACATATATATATATATATTTTCATTGCTCCTACACGTAGGACTACGACAAATTACTCTCGAACCTTGTGCATTAAATGCTGAGTTTCAGCATTTCATACTGAGATTTAATAAAATTTCATTACTTTGCAGATACCACTGAAAGAGAGGATAGGGGATGAAAGAGAGGGTGACTTTATGATTAATCTAATGTTTAAAATAAAAATAAAACCCTCTTCCCCAAGCCAACATCCAATATTTGCAAATGTGAACACTTTTTTGAAAGGCCTAGTGATCTCGTGTTTGTGGATTCACAGGAATGAGAAATTTTTTAAAGAGCAGGTCTGCTTGGAGCATGCATTTAAAACCCACTTAAAACCAACATCCATGATGTTATGCATAAAATATGTTATGCAATTTAGGATCCATTTACAACACCATACTCCATTATGTTGTTTGATTAGTTTTGTTTGTTGGTTTTGCCTACCAAGGCAAGGATATTGTGTTTAGATTCATTATAGAGTATAGTAGCTTAAGGGATTTTGGCCCTTAGGTAATAATTTATAGGTCTATTTTTATGTGAGGATTTTTGAAAGATGATATTTTGGCTTGTGTTGAAACTTGAGATTAGTTATAGAGTTATAACATCTTCAAGGATTTTGGATTTTTTAGAAGATTTTTTGAAGATTATATTTTTGCATGGTGAAATATTTGAGTTTTCATTATTTTATTTTATTTTATTTCCTTAAGATACTTTTTAATGTAAATGGCAAGGCCACAATGTGACACACCCCTTGTTACATTTTAGTGACCGCCCTCCCCTGGCCTGTACTGTTGTTCTTTGAAGTTTTATTTTTCGCAATGGATGTTGTCCGTTTGTTTTTTTTAATTAAAAAATAATATTTTATTTAATTAATTTATTAAAAAAACCCAAGCCCAATTTTGAACTAGTCTTAAATTCTCCGTAGCTCAAGGTTTTGTTTGAATCCACAAAAAAGAAAAAAAGTCAATAGGAAGTTTGAATTTTGTGGGGGAAAAAACTAGCAGCCTCAAAATTTAGTGGTAGAGACTAGAGACAACAATCCCCAAATATTATTAATGGGGTGAAAGTGAATTGAAAAATAAAATGAAAATCATTAATTTCACCATTCTAGGTAGCTGGCCACCTTTTTTATATAATATTATATATTATAAAAATATATCTTTAACTTGATTCTTTATATAATATTATATATAAAGAATCAAGTTAAAGATTGCAAAATCATCATCCTTTCCTCTTGCAAAGAAACAAAAGAAAGAAAGAAAGAAACGAGGAAAAGAAAAGGAAAGAAAAAAAGAAAAAGAAGAAGAAGAAGAAGAAGAATGGAATATGTGTTTTGTTTTTAGCCATTTTCCAAAAGGAAAAAAATGTGACTTAAAAAACAAAGTGGAAGAAGGACCAAAAACCCAACTGAAGAAATATGGCATTTCCCAAACCCCAAAATTTAAATTAATAATAATAATAATAATAATATAAAAAACAACCCCAACAAGAGTTCAAAGTTATGAACTCTAGTAATAGTTTAAATCTCCTTGAAATGAAGACAAAAGCTATAAATTCTAGTTGACATAGTTTGTGATGACAAAAAAAAATCTTCAAATAGTTCTAATAAAAGTGGTAACATAATATAATACCTTTTTCAATTTCTTCACTAGTTAAATTATTTTTGAAAATCTTGGTTTTTTTTTAATATAGAAATTAATTATGTGTTTGAGATGTCAAAATCTAAGAAAATTACAAAGCCGAGAAAAATACGCAAAAAAAAATTGGTGGAAATCCTTGAGCTTCTAAAGCTTGAGACCAGTCCACCAATTGTAGAACACCCATATCCAATAATTGACAACAATTTTTTCTATCCTATAATATTTAGTGAAACATTATCTCTCCTCATTTTCACCCCCCCAAAAAAAAAAAAAAAAAAAAAAAAAAAAAAAAAAAAAAAATTTTTAATTTTTTTTTTTTTTTTTTTATAAATTTTTATTTTTTTTTTTTTTAAAATTAATTTTTAAATTTTTTTTAAAAATATTATATTTATTTTTTTTTTTAAAT
>Ga0116231_10004188_pt1 | contig 29378 bp, 22 predicted proteins | sample S1TSphgellanicum_2_FD_89695 | JGI IMG/M metagenome (GOLD analysis project Ga0116231, IMG submission 89695) | Host-associated microbial communities from peat moss isolated from Minnesota, USA - S1T2_Fd - Sphagnum magellanicum MG | ecosystem: Host-associated > Plants > Peat moss > Unclassified...
ACTTCAGTTTTGAAGGGGAAGCAGAGCAGACCAAACCATAGTGAAGCACAAGCCAGACATGCATACCAAAGGTCATATCAATATCCCTGTAAGCATAGAGAACTCCCCACACTTACAGTTTGAAGCTAACTGAATAGAAAAGTGTGAGACAGCCTCAAAACTAATGATTATGAGGTTAGCAACCAAACAGTAAGAGGTCACAATAGCAAGCTGTGAGAAGCAAGAGAAGAGAAATAGTGTAAAGCACAGTCCCTCACATCAACAGCAACATGTGTACCAATGAGCAAATAGTATAACATCCACCACAAGAAAATAGCAAACAAACAGCACTTGAAAAGCTCAATATTGTCAGCACAACAAGGTAGAACTGCAAACCATAGCAAGTGAAAAGTGGAGTCTGAGTGTAGATATCCCAGAACCGCACAGTGGTGTCCCCAGATCCACTTGCTAGCTGCCTGCTTTCTGGACTAAATGCTACAGAAAGTACTGCCTCCGCATGTCCTGTATCAAAAAGGGATCCTCAGAACAAAGTCCTGACATCTCCTGACATCTACTGCCCATGATGAGAAGAGTTGTCTAATACATAGCAGTGGAACAACTCTATTGTCTTAAATATTGAAAAAATCCCAGATATGAAAAAACAGGGACCTACCAGCAATTGTAGCAGAACACCGAGTAACAGGCTTGATGCGGAAAACAGCTTGGGGCTGATACACAATTTGCAAAATTTGCTCCACCGATACTGCAGATGGTCCAAATTATTTCTACTCCCTTAGGTTCCTCCATCCCCCAATACCAATTCACCATCCAGATTCACAGCAAGGTGCAAACCTTTGACAAGCCTTCAGGTATTCAACAACAAAGAGATGCTTGCACCTTTATTTTGAAGTAAATGTGCACCCAAACTGCTACTCAACTCTTTGTCATTGATATAGAATGCAAATGGCAGCTTCTCTTCCTGTCATGCAACCACAATGAGAGGTGGTCTGAAATCCAGGAATTCAACCAAAGCAAAGATGATTTAAAGTTTTTTGGAGAGGAAATAAGCCCAAAGCCTTGTGGTCATCACAAGGCTACCTTAAAAATTTACTTGGTTCCAAGCAAGATGTTGTCCATGCTCATCAAACCACTACTACACTGATTCATTGTCTCAACTGCGTAGTGAGGGTCTTAGGAGTTTCAAGTCCCGTCATGGAGATTTTAGCAACAGAGAAAAATTTGCACTCTTCTTAGGGCGGTCACGGAATGCCACCTCCGAGAAAGAAACCAGCAGCTCCAATAAAAGCCACGCTTGGAGAGAGAGGACCAAAGAAACTTACAGTTTGAAGAATCGTATTGAGGAGCAGTTGAAGCTCCTTGGGACCGGCATCCTGTGGAAGATCCAAAGGTGGACCTAGAACCCTTCCTTCCGCATCTGCTAAAGAACATATGATGTTGTTGGCTGGCGACGCGACTGTAATCGTTGCCATCTCTAGACGATCCTTTCTCTCTCGCTCTCAACTCTCAACGCAACAACAGCAACCAAGAAGAGAGTCTGTTAAACGCTAAAACCCTAAACCCTAAACCCTCAAGGGAAGAGTACACTTGTGTTTTCTTTTCACGGTCAGAAAATTTCCTGTTCGTTTAGAGGGCGGGTTATATGCAGAAATAACACTTGAAGGGCCTTCTTTGTTGGATCCCTAGGGCCAGGGTCGTAACCATTGTTGGACGGTTATTAAATAACCTCCAGGTAGGTTTTTGGGAATTTTTTGGGACCCACACAGGTTATCAATAATCAATATGAAGTTGTTTGATTGTTTGGTAGGTTATCTAAAAAATTTGAGTAGTAACCGTCAGTTATGCATAAGGGTAAGCTATCATATAACTAGTTGATAATTGCATGTTATCCTACCAATTATAAGTTTTTTTTAATTTCCTACTTTTAAATTTCTATTATTAGATTTTAAAGATTGATAATCTACTTGGATGATAAATGGGTCATCCAAGAGTGTTACTAAACTTTTGGAAATTTGATACCAAGCAATTATCAAAAAAATCAATAACCGAGTAGTAGGTTATTAATAATCAACTTGGTAACTAGGTCAAAACTCAATAATTGGCTAACATTAGTTGTAACACATAATTGCTCACAAACACAAGAATTTTTTCTATAAAACAAATTTTTATTTTTATTTTTTAAACTTTACATACACCACTGTTTTTCTTTCAGGTTTCTTCTATAAAAGAGCTTTTTCTTTTTATGGATGGCAGGCAGGATTTGTGAATTACAAACTTATGAAATTGTTTTGCTTGAAATACAAAAGACTACACAAAAAAAATTAGACACCAAAAACCCATATGAAGCATATTCATGAGCACATATTCAATATCAAAAAGTTTTTTGGTGTTGTTCAAAATCACCATGCTTTTTAATCTAGCTCAAATTACAATCAAGTAATAATTGCTTTCCATCTAAGCTGCTTTTGCTTCAATTTTGTTTACAAGTTTATCATAGTTCAAATTCTTTGTATTCTTAGTGGGACCACATAGAATTTTTAGGCTTTTAAACTTTGTGTCATTATCAACTTTTTGCACGATGATGGTGAAAAGCTTTTTGTGGTTGTTTGTTCCTTTTTTTTTGAACATTGTCATAAGAGCTTCAAAAGTTGAAAAGAGCATGTAAAGTAGAAGATTTGTTTGTTGTTTTTGTATAACAAAAGACTTATCCTATCAGGGATATGGATGGTATGAAATAACAAATATGAAACTTCAACAAGTGGAATTTGGAAAGGTTGCAACTTTGGACAAAAGGGGAATATCAAGATGATGTTGATTGGGATCAAAGGTAAGTTATCAACCCATTGGTTTGGGGAATTTGCAAGTTTTGTTGGGCAACTTATGTTGGTAGTTCTTGTGTTTTTCTTCCATTACACCAATAGTTATTTAAGGCAATGTGTTATGTACTTTTGATATTATAAGAATAATTGGTGCCAAGAATGATGAGAACACAAGGTGGTCCGAGTTGTAACAATTTGGGCATGTAAGCAATTATATATTCATGCATTTTGTTGGAGAGGATTTAATAGATAAATCAAGCCTAGGTGATTAATTATTTGGAATGGTTAGTATGAAAAACCCATCAAAAATATCCTTAAGTTGAAGTAGGAAATTAGTGAAATACAAGATTTTGTCAATTTGCAAAACTAATTTTACACCCTCAAGTCCACATAAAACATTTTGTTTATACTTATAATGGTTTTTGCATAAACTGAATGCTTTTCATTGTCATGCCCATATGCATGGCCTCATACATGACAATTAGTTACGGGCATGCCAATCATGCCTATAGGGTTAATGTACGCTTTTAGGTTACTCTACGTTATTAGGTGTTTTAAAGTTATGGTTTGTTTAAGGTTTTAACTTGTTGACGGCTATATAAAAGGCCAAGCTCTTCCTTTCTCTTGTTAGTTTTTATAGAATTCCTTTATCAAGAAAAGTTTTTTCCTTAGTTAGACTAGATTTCTAAATGCTCATAGTGGCTATTGCACAGCCACCGTTTATATACACTACATTTTCTTTCCTTCTTTTCAATTTAATTCTAAAAAAACTACTCTCTGTCACTTAATGTCGAAAGCGGTAGATTTTTCCTGGCTTTGAGTTTCTTGGGTTTCTTTTACTTGTTGTTTTCTTGTGTTCTTGAATTACTGCTACTTTTTTTTCTTTTTTATATTCTTGTACTACAACTACAACAAGAACAACAACAACCATAAATAGTAACAATGTAAGCGAAGGAGAAGGGACACCAGAAACAAGCTACAAGCTATGAATTTCTAAGTTTCGAAACTTTGGAGGGAGGAAGGAGCAAGCAACTCCAAAGTTTGTTTTACTGCCAGCTTTAGGTTTTAAAAACACACATACACACACACACATAAGGTTTGATTACAATACAAGATCTACATCAGGTGATGCAACCCCACATACACTTGCTTTCCTTGTACATGGGTTTTGAGGTTAACATTTGGGATGTGCACTCATGTGTGTTTTTGAGCTTGTAATCATGTAGTGAGTAGCCCTTATAACAGCTCTAGAAGAAGAAGATTAAGAGAATTTTAAAGAAAACAAAAACATGAAGTAGAAGAAAAAAAATTATTTCTTCTCTTTTACACACCATCACTACAAAATTCATGGACGTGGATCACTCTGAAGTGTCGTTACTAGTGCAGTCGTTGGTGCAATCCGTCACATTGCTATCCATTCTATTTTGCCATTCCATCCATTCCGTTTAATGTCCATCATCGTTTTGTCTGATATCTGTCACCATTCCGTCTAACGTTCATCCCCATTCTGTCTAACATGCGTCCTCATTCCGTCTAACGTCCGTCCCTATTCTGTCCATCGTCGTCCATCATTGTCCATCCATCCAATTTCGTCTATCCGGCCCCTTCCATCCATTGACATCCATCCGTCACCGTTCATCCCCGTCGATGCACCGTATTTGGGGCATAGGACATGGGACAACACCATGACCTCATATGATGAGAGCACTATCGCTCAGCCAAAGCTAAGGTATCAACTACGAACTAACACACAATCATTTGAGCCGATTTCTTTAAGCTCATGATATTAAGAATGGTACCATCAAGCATTTATAGTGCCATTGTCATCTAATACAACTCTTACCAGGAATTTAGGTTCAGGTTACACTACATCAATGGTACATCAGAGTCCATTTAAGGGGGTTAATTAGTGGGTATGCCTATTGTTGCACTAACTTTCACACCATCAGCGTATATTCCGCTACAAGTTGTGACCTCTACACCCATATACACCATGGAGGTCAACAATTCCTCTAGGAGAATTGAAAAGTTCAGCGAAAGGCTAAGTACCATTTCTTTGAAGGAATTCAAAATAACTTTCTCAACTGTGGTTTGTGAATTGGAGCTCAAGTATGGCGCTAATTACACTGAAGTGTTCACATTCAAATAACTGGCCCATTATGTGCACTATGAGGCATTGGATGTTTACGAGCAACATTCTTCGAAAATTTTGGGCGTCACTCAAATCCCCAATCTAGCTTATGCTTCAACCATTGCCGCTACCTCTCAAGTTGCACTACAAGCTACCATTGAACATCATGGGAGTATGCCCTAATAATCCAAAATTGGTACTTACTTCAATAAACCTTTCTCCTCAACAATTCATTGTTGTTATCGCAAACATTCCTCCCACCATCACCAACTTTTGTTGATCCAATGGGGGAATTCTTTCGAGTTCTTAAGCTGGAATTTTCGATCAAGAAATCTGAAAAAATTTTACAACTCGCCACCTTTTCTCGATAGAAGGTTGAAACCCTTAAGATGCTCTACAAGAGGCTTCTTAAGCTTAAAGAGGATACTCAAAGCATCACAAACTTGGAAGCTGCGCATCGGTATTTTCGTTCGTTGGAAAGTATTTTCACACTCCATGCAAAGGTTTTATAACAGGTTTTTGCAGAATTTGAAAACTCGTACATTTTGTTGGATGTGTACAACATTTCTGAAAAGTTTGAACTGGCTCATGCACACTATGAAGCCAGTATTATGAGGCCTCCATCACGTTCAAGGCCTTAGCCTCCACTAGCTACGCCAACCAGATCATCACATTCTTCTTTAAGGGCTAAAACGATGCATTCGGCTACACCCATCCTACCTTTTTGCAACTACTATGGCAATCCTGCCCATAAAGCTAATGAATGCAACATTCCTTTCGAGGATCTCTTTTGTGATTATTGTGGGAAAGAAGGACATTAGGAAGCTATTTGTTTTGCCAAATTCCTAGAATGGAAGCAACTTCGATTACCACAGCAAAATCTACCAACATCTTTTGTTGCCTCTCAACCAAAAGCCAAGGTAGTTCAACCTTCCATTCAAGTTCTCCCCACCAAAGGTAATTCCAGTAAGAATGCTAAGAAGATGCTGACAAGAGGGAGGTGCTTCAAGCCCATGCCGCTCAAATTCAAACTTTGCAAAATGAACTCGAGTCATTAAAAGCCTAACTTGCTAATTTAAAAGGCAAGTCTTCCCAACCAACAAGTCATGCCCAACCTGTACAGGGTTTAAGATCACGGGAGGGACCTCCTAGGTCGTTCTATGGCCTTTCACATGATGCCATGGTTGGGGAATATGTTCTTTCTAGTGCACACAATTCTAGTTTCATTTCAGAATTTGCGACTTTTTTTTTCCCTTCCTACTTCGTGGCATAAGAAGCTAGTGTGGCACCCAAAGTTTCTGCCACTAGGCAAATAATTCAAACTAATGGACTCACATCTAGTTCAAGTCCTATTACCAGGGCTAGAAGAGTTCGAGCAATCATGCCACAATCTTTTCGTTTTTCAACATGGAAGAAAAACGCACCTTGTTAGCGAAGGGGGAGGATATTACTACACCATAAATTGTTAGGGCATCAAATTCTCGTGTCCCAAGAGTACATGTACATCATGAAAACACATAATTTTCCATTAATCAGCATATGGAGTGCCAACTTCAAATGCGTGAAGTGGTGCAAAAGCTTGTGAGTACACCATTGTTTTGTTTTCAAATTTTGAAACTAAACACCAAGGACATAATTGCAGTACTAAAGGATACCCTGAACACTACATCAGGTCTTCTATTAATCGCTAATCCACATGTTACAGGGGTCCCATCCAACACCTTGGAGAGACATTCCATTGGCTCACGTGTTGCAGATGGCGTTCGTAATCTGGTCATTAATTCTAGCATGGCTAAACTAGTGGCTCTCCTACCTCTAATTCTACATTCACATATTAGAAGGGAGTTAAGAACACCTCACTTATGGATTTGTTACTCAGCAAAGGCGTTGTGGATAATCATTCTCTCCACAAAATCTTTCACTCATTTCCGAAGGTGGTGCCTAGTGAAAGAACGTCCATCACCACCAGAGTTGCCATTGTTGACAATACTGAGTCAACAATCCAAGTGGGAAGACATACACCCATAATGGTACTTTTTAATACAAGTGCCCAACTAATGATTCTTAGAGTTCAATTCGCCAAGAAGATGGGCATGCTCGATTCCAAACTACGGAAATCTATGTGGCAAATTCGTACCATTAGTGGGAGCATAGAGGAGGTATTTAGGGAGAACTCGGATTTGATTACACTTAACTTCAATGAAGGTACAGATCAGGAGCTTTGCTTACAAGTTAGATGTTTAGTCACCATGCCATTAGTTATAATGTGTTCATTGGGCAAGAGGCCTTGCTTCCACTAGGTTTCATAATTAACAACTGGTTTGAACATGCGTATTATCGAGTGGATTGGGAAACTGATGGCCACCACCTAAAATACATACCCCTTGATTTACATGGGAACCATAGTCCTATGACTCGCCATTGTATGCTCAAGGAAGCACACACCATTTCCTACACCCAATAAGTTAACCATGAGTGGATAGAAGGAGATGAAAAGGAGATAGCTTACGCCCAAGCTACTGAAAGTTTGAAGGTGGTTCATATAGACATTCAACACGAACCAAAGGTTTTACAAAGGTTCAAAGCAGCCCATGAGCCCTTGGTCAAAGTTCTATCTAGTTTTGAAAACATGGAAAGCCATGGTGAATTGATTAAGTTAATGTTTCGTTAATGAATCACCTAGACACCGACTAAAGAAAGGATTACATTACTAAAGTTCTTTGGTGGTATTGGTACTCGTCTCGAAGCCCTACTATAATCAGGGATGGTGGTTCAAAAGTATTTCTATGTAAACATTGATCCTATTGCAAGGCAGGTGGCGGCATCGAGAATGATGAAGCTCACAATTATATTTCCACAACAATTTGCAACCACTACATGGAAGGCTAGTTTCACTTTCTTGCCCTCTAACATATAATTAATTCAAAAGAAGCATATGAAATTACTTGGCCATGTGGACCTCATCATTTCAGGTTGGGAGTGTCAAGGATTTTTAGCGATTGGATTTGGAGAAAACTTGAGTGACACAAGATTCGGTCTCTTCATAGACATGGTACAATTAATCACCAGGCTTAATCCATTTCTTTTACACTTGCTTATGTAATTGAGAACACCCCTTTTCAGCTTGACCAGAGGAAGAAAGTCTAGGAGCACTAGACGCTAGTCAAACATTACCTTGGAAAGCCACTCCTACTCGATGCAGCACAATGCAGTTCCTATGCACATTGGTTGTGCAACTAGAGGACCAACCTTGCACCACTCTTAATTCTATAGTTGGCTCTGAAATACACCATCAGAGACCCCAACCAATAGCTTTCTCACATATTGGATGATTAGAGCTCCTGCCAACCAATTACAAGGTAAGAAAAACCTCCTTGGTTTCCTACGAACACAATAGGAAATCCAAAAGGTGTTTGGCCCACCTTTGTTTCCTTCCTAGGAACACACGCTTTTCAGGGAGATAGACCAGGCCTAGTGTATCGTCATGCTTTAGCCACTTGGGATGAACCAAGCCCGAAAAAAAGAGAAAGGGTTATGGGGTTCCAAATTGGCATTACTAATCACACCAAAGTGACTAGATTAGAATGTAACGCTCTACTGAAGAGAGGCATGGACTTGAACTCCCTTACATGGTTGTTAGTTACATGTGTACTTTTTCAAATGTACACAACACCAACACTGATTTAATCAACTTGTAGTTCTAGCAATGGGACTACATGGCACCTCAACCAAATACACTTGCCTATCTTCAACACTCTACACTTCACTCTTCATGTTGGGGGGGAGGAAGTACCATGTAATTTGATTCAAGTTGTTTATGATACACTTGGAGATACATCAGCTTCTGGAGAAATAATTACAACCTTCTACGAATCTACGTAGTTGGATAGTGGAAAACCCAATACACTAGGTTCTTCCAACACATTTTCCAATTCCATTCCATGTGTTTCCAACTACCCTTTCATTATGGGGAACCAGCTCACCAAGAAGGAGAGAGACCAGGTCACAAATTTGCTAATTAAATATGATAATTTGTTTGCATTCTCAATGAAAGACTTAAGTAAATGTAAGACCATGCAGTTCTCTATAGACCTTACATATGAGACATAGGTTGGAGGAGGCATAGGTTGAGCAAGCATGAGTGGGAACTAGTAGATGAAAGATGCAAAGAACTCCATGAAGTTAATTTCATTCAACCATCAAGTTATAATTTCGAAGCCATTACAATAATGTCAACAAAGAAAGATTCAGTTGGATTATGGACTAAGAAAAGGATGTGCGAGGATTATAAACCTTTGAACCTGGTTACACCTCAGGATAGGTATCCCATGCCCATCCTTGAAAAATTGTTTGATGGCATTGAAGACTCAAACATCTTCACAATTATGGATCTAAGGCAAGGTTTTAATTAGATTGTGCTCATTGTAAAGGATCGCAAGTAAATGGCATTCCATGGAAGTAACAAGTTGTGGGAATGGCTTATGATGCCTTTTGGAATAAAGAATGCACTTGTCTTCTTTCAACGAATGATGGACCAAGTTCTCGAAGGGGCAAATTTCCTGAAGTGCTACATAGATGCCGTCCTAGTGCATAGCAAGGGACTTTTGCAGCATTTGGTTCATCTTGAGGAGTTATTCAAAAAGCTCCACAAAGTCAATATGAAGATCCATCCTAAAAAATGTGAGTTTGTTGTCACTTCAGTAGTCTACCTTGGACACAGAATTTTGCTAAATGGTATTATGGTTCATTGGGCCAAAGTAGTAGCCATTTTGGAGATGCCCAATCCTATTAATGTTCACACTTTGAGGAACTTCATCCAACTATGTAATTACTACAGGATTTATGTCCAAGATTTCAATACTATTATTCATCCTCTCTATGCATTGTTAAAAAAAGATGTTGTTTGGACATGGAGTGAAGAGGTTCAGGAAACTTTCAACACATTAAAGGAAAAAGCTTTGAAAGTTCCCCATTCTGAGAAAACCTGATTTCAGCAAGGTCTTCATTCTACACATTGACTGGAGTGCTTTTGGTATTGGTGCTATTCTTGGCCAACTTGATGAGGAAAGCAAGGAATATGTTATCGCCTATGCATCCCAAAGTAACAACAAGGTTGAAAGCAACTATTCTTCATATGAGGGGGAATGTCTTGTTGTTGTATGGGTCATCATACATTTTAGGCCCTATCTATATGGCACCAAGTTCACTTTGTATACCGACCACCAGCCTATCAATTGGTTGATGACCAACAACAAGCTTATTAGTAAGTTAGTTCGTTAGGCGTTTATACTTTAAGAGTATGAATTCAAGGTTATTCACTGACCTGGTATTACACATCAGAACATGGATACCATGTCGTGAAAACCCCTCACTACTTCTAAAGATTTGTTAGAAGCTAGACAAAACTTTGATAAGATTTCAACATTACATGTATCTTATGCATCTAGTTATCTTGCACTAATATAATGTAACCTGGTTGAACATCCCATTGTGGATATATGGGAGGACTTGGACATTCTGAAGTTTCTTCAACATGGGGAATATTTTCCCCAAGTTACATCAAGCCATTGAGATCGCATATAACAGCGGTCTAAACGCTACTCATGGAAGGATAATCACTTCATCTGATGTTTACCACAAGGTGACAGAGTGGTTCCTCCACCACATGAACGGCTTGGTTTTATTTAGAAGGTACATTCGAAGCTTGAACACTTTAGAGTTAAGTGTACTTATAGCCTTCTCACCCGTCATTACCATTGAAAAGGTATGTATGTTCAAGTCCAAAACGTCATTACTAGGTGTGAACAATGTGATAGAGTGAGAACTTCCTTTTCCTCTCAACAGTTCACGCTTTTTCCACTCCCTATTCAGGGCATGTTCTATCGCTAGTCATGTGATTTAGCTGGAGAGGTACCATAGACCTCTAGGGGCAATGTCTACATCATGATTATGATTGAGCATTTTTCAAAGTGGGTCGAGCTTGTTGCACTACCGAACAAATCATCATATAGCACCAACCAAGCTTTTTTACAACAGGTCCTAAGTAGGTTTGGGGCTTGTGTTGAGTGCCTTATTGATCAAGGATCAAAATTAGAGGAAAATTCCAAGACCTACTTGATCATGCTCTCATTGACCATCACCGGACTTCAAGGGATCATCCCCAAGTTGATGGCCTTGTAAAAAGGATGGTTCAGACATTTAAGAAGGGACTTCGGAAGATTTGCCTCACTAGGAACAAAGAGGATTGGGACCTCGCCCTACCTTACATTGCCATGGGTTACAAGATGTCCAAACACGCCTCTTTGTTTCATTTCTCTCCTTACTTTCTACTTTTTAGGAAACATCCCATTCCACCCTCTTCCATTATTGCTCAAATGGACTAAGTTGTGGACTTGGATTCCCAACCACTTGGGCTAGGGTCATCACAGAGAGGGTTGCTCTATTCAGGAGGGTTATGCCCATGGCCATGGAGAACTTGTCCATTGCACAACATCGAGACACCTTACGGTATACACACACATGAGGTGGCAGTTACAAACCTAAGGTGAGATAATTTGATGTTGGTGACTTTGTATATCTCTAGTGACAACCTAATGATATTCTGGAGATTTCTTATAGTTGCATTATCTTAAGGATTTAGGCAATCAGGCCTTTAGGTGTGTTAGAGTTGCAAGGAACTAACAAACGCATAATTCGGAATCATTCCAAAAACAGTGCACCCTACCACCTGTTGAACTTGGATCCTACCATCATCATGTCGACTTGGATTCCTCCACTTGACTATCCATGTCAGGTATGTTAGAAGATAGACAATGCTGATCAAATGTTGTTTTACAATAATTATAATGGTGGATACCATTTATTCTGCCTCAAGCTGGAACTCATTCAAGTTCCTGCCGGCCTTTGGTATTGTTCATCATGTTCTCCTGCAACACCTTGATTTTTACTTAGACCATGCCATGCTTTTCCTAGTTCAAGTTTGGGGGGGGGGGATACATGAAAATTTCATCTCAGTTTCCTCTTGTGCATTATATATATATGTGCATGCATATATTTTTGGTTGATTAGTTTTTACCTCTGACTGGTTTTAGTCTTTTTGTTCAGTAGAGTTTATTATGGATTTACACCCTTACGACACTAAACATCATGACACTACATGTCATGACAGTTGTCATGTTCATATGCATGGCCTCATACATGACGGCCAGTTACGAGCATGCTAATCATGCCTTTAAGGTTAATGTACGTTCTTAGGTTATTGTATGTTATTAGATTACTATATGGTATTAGGTGTTTTAGGGTTATGGTTTGTTTAGGGTTTCAGCTTGTTAACGACTATATAAAAGGCCAAGCTCTTCCCTTTTCTTATTAGTTTTTCTAGAATTCCTTTGTCAGGGAGAGTTTCCTCCATAGTCAAACTAAATTTCTAGATGCTCACGACAGTTATTACATGCCACCGTTTACATACATTACGTTTTCTTTCCTTCTTTTTAATTTAGATACATGAGAATTTCATCTCAGCGTCCTCTTGTGCATTGTATATATATGTGTGTGCATTTCTTTTTGGTGATTAGTTTTTACCTTTGGCTGGTTTTAGTCTTTTTGTTCAATAGAGTTTACTACGGATTTACACCTTTATGACACCAAACGCCACGACACTCCATGTCACGACACCATTTGTTTTAGAGTTATCACACCTTTGAACCACTTACTAAATGGGAAGAGGGGTTGTTCTAGCTGTGTTGCAAAGATAATGTGTGTGAACTGATGCATTGCAAGATAAGGGTGGGATTCTAGCAACTCAAGGGATTAAAAGAACACCAAGGAATCTAATCTTTAGCTAAACCTACAATAATCATGAAGTAAACGTTTGATTTAGTATCAAAAAATATAAAATACTAGTTAAATAAGCATCATCAAGATCTTCAATTGAATGAATTGAGTTGTGTAATAAATGTTGTTGCAACAACATTATGTTTCAATTTTTATTGAACTTTTGTCGAAGCAAAAGACCTAGGTTTTTATTGTAAGGTTTCTATGGCTTAGGATTCAAATTCTACAAAATGGAATTCTAAGTATAATAAATAGTTTTCAATCATGTTCTTCTCTTATTATCTTATGTGCTCACTCCTTTTAGGTTACAAACTATTTTAATATGAAATCTATAATGTAACTTCATTTTAATCAATAGTTCTATAACTAATTAGGCTTTACAGTTTAATAAAAATCAATGATTAACTTTGGTTGACAAAGTTTCATGAAACTAGCAACATGAACCTTCACATCCTTCAAAAAAAAACAACCATCATAGAAACATGAGATTCACATTTTCACAATTATGAAATTGATAACCAATATAAATACTAAAGTTTCAACATGTTTAAAATTACTAATTGTTAATTACAAGAATCAACTTTTTCATAAATATGTTCTTCCTTTTGACGAATTGCACATGCTTTTCAATAAGATCATAAATGATTACACATGTTTCTTGATAAGATCATATGTGATCAATACGTCGTAATATAACAAAACTCCCAAAATTTAACATAAGATACATATGGGCTTAAAAAATGTTGATAGTTTGAACCTTTTGAAGATTATTTAACACAAGAGTAGGACACAAAATTCCAATAAAACATTCAACATCCTTAGCTTCAACTTTTTATCCACAAGATCAATTCATAACATTTAGAAAAAAATTGTGTCCAAACTAAATAATAGGAGCCAATTGCATCAAAGATTAAGTTTTATTAGTAATCTATATTTAAAACATTTTATGCACATAATTAAAAATATTAACTTTATTCTTAGCATAGAACCCATTTCAAAAACACAATGTTCTTGTTTTGCATGAATAAGATTTTCAATAACACATTATACATGTTTGAGATTGTTGTCAGAGGATATAGTGTATTTTCTTGTTTTATAACTTGGAGCATAAAGAAGGATTGTGTATATTCTCCACAAAATGAACATAATATTTGTATTTTAAGTAACTAGTTATATCAAGATTAAAAGAAATTCATGATGTTCATGAATCTTTCTAATTGAACATTTTCTATTTCTTAAACTTTTGATGCCCTCTTTTGATCTCATTTTAAAATCTAGGTGGTGTCAAATTTTGAAATCTACACAACTTTTTTGATTTTACAACACCTTTTTCAACATCATCAACACTTTAGAAATCTTCTACTTAATCCTAAAACTTGAATTCAACAAGTTCATTTCCCAAGGGTATGTAATCATTTTGAAAAACATCATTAAGAACTTATGTAATTTGTGCAATTAAGACCAAATCTTATAATGATAATTGGACCCACATTCTTGGCATTTTTATTAACAACATAATTAGATATAATAGTTTCATTCCTAATAAAAGGCATAATATCAACATGATTTTCAACAAGAAATGACATTAGTTGTGATAAAAGGTAGAAAATCCACATAAGCTACACTTTTGAAGCAATTCATGCTTAGTCTTATTAAATGAGCCATTGGTGCCTTCTAAAACAATTGTTTTAAAATAATCTTGATAAGTTGATGTAATAAACATGGGATTGGTCAAATGAATAGTCCTAACATAAATGCTAAACAATAGTGTGTTGACAATGTTTTTACTTTGTTCATTTTAAACATGAAAAACATTAATTACAATCTTTTTTAAATGTTGAAAGATATTTTATATTCATTGTATTAATTTCAAATTGATTCAAATGCTAAATTAATAAATTAAAAACATTATTTTTCAAATACAACTCACATTTTCAACAATAACTCAATTTATTCAAAACTAGTAAACATGCCAATTTGTTTTTTATTATGTCAAAAATGACTCTTATTAGCATGGTTCATTGTCAAATATTAAGTTTTCCAATCACTTTAACTTTCATAGATATGAACAAAAAGTTTTTAAATATATATTTAGTTTTTACATAGCCTATTGAAGCACCTTCTTATAAATATTCCAATAATTTGGTCCTATATTACTTAGGTTTCATCATAAATCACAATCATGCCCTTATAATAACAAGTTTAGATAACACTTTTTTGTGAAATTCATACATTATCTTTTACATGTTTATACACACATATTGAATCTTTTGATAAAAGGATCTTTCTATTGGTCAAAATGATAGCTTGTTCAATGATGCTTTTGTATATGCCTTGTGATATGAACAAAATATATAATATTACAATTAAACAATGAAAACTTTTTGAGTTTCTAAATTTTGAGCTGACTTGGAATTGTTAATTTCATTTCATGTACTCCAACTTCACAATGTATATGGACTTAAAATTGGCTTATTATGCAATGAACCATTTGGGGGCGATTTGGTTTTGAATAGTCAAATGTTGTAATTGCATGAGAATGCACATTCTTATTGGACTAAAGTAATATATTGAAACCCTTTATTTGAATGCACAATTTTCGAATAAAAAACTTTATGTGTTCTCTTAGTTGTGGGAAGAATGATAATGTAAGTAGGCTAAGCCCAATTTGGGTGCGTGGTCTTTTGAATCTTGCACCACGATTCTAATTAAAAGATGACAAGTTGTGGTGAAAAGAGGAAGCATAATGTCAAGTTGAAGAAGTTGAACTAATGTTGTCTAATTACAACTTTTGTCATTGTAGGAAAACTTGGACAAGGATCATGATGTAACATGTTATTACCTTTGGGTGTGATTCAACATTACATAATGTCAAACTTGACCAAAGTACTAGATCTTTTTGAAATATTGGTGAAATATTTAAGGCCACTTTAGACAAGGGTCCAAAGAGCAGGGTCCAATGAAATCAAGCATTCTTGTTGGTCAAGAGTTTTAAATTGGTCCCAAGGCCTTTAGACAAGGGTCCAAGATCAAAACAAATCAAATTGTGATTTAGCTTACATGGTATCATTTTGGAGGAAGACTAATTGGTTCGAACCAAAAAAAACATTTTAAAGGACAGCTCATGGTTTGGAGAACCAAAGCGTAAACTAAGGTCCAAGGTTGTTCATTTCTTCAATTTTTTTCTCCTTTGTTTTCTTTTATCCTTCAAATTTTGTGAAAATGGAAAACACATTTATGGATTGAGGACATTGTTGAAGCACATTCACTCTCTCATTTTTTGATTAGTTCTAAAGTTAACATGGCTCATTTTGTGAGATCCTCACAAAGTGGTTGCTAGAAAGAAAACATTTTCAACCTTTCCAAGTCCGTGAAAGGGAAGTGAAAACAGAAAATTAAAAAACCCATGAAAGAAAAAAAGAAAGAAAGAGAAAAAACCAAAGGTAAACCTAGTCCTCTCACATGTCAATCACATATTTTTGATATTGGACCCTCAAATTGGTCACCAAGTCTTTAAACACACTCATTGTATCTTAAAAGAAAAACTGTTTTTTTTTAATGTGAAGAAGAGTCCAATTCAAGGTTCAATTTGCTTCAAATTGGTCCCTGGGCTTTTGGTCCCTGGAGGCTTGTCTAATAATCTACCTTTGCTAGGATGCAGCCCAAAAGCTTTTAAGCAAGATTCTCTTTTCTAGAATTGATTTGTTTGAATGCTACATGTGATGTAAGAATAACATGTTGGTTTTGTGAAACACAATGAGGGTTTTGGAAAACTCTTGAAAGTGGTATTGGCTTGTACTTTGCTTGGCACTTGAAAGTGGTATTGGCTTGTACTTTGCTTGGGACTTGTAAGTGGCTTTGGCTTGTACTTTCCTTGGGACTTGAAAGTGTGCTTGGTGATGACTGATATTGTTAGGAGTATCAATCACAACAATTAGCTATGCTTTGGAATGGGCATAAGGTAATAATAGGCAAGCAGTGTGTGAAGAGGAGAAGAAAGATTACTTTCACCAAGGAAGTCATCTCAGGCCATTGATTCTTCCAATTTGACTTCTGTAATACCTAGGCTGGCTCAGCAGCATGGTGCCTAATAATTAGTTATTTTCTATCAGTTATATTCAACAGTAAAAATATAATAATTAAAAATGTGACATTATACTAAATAATGAAGCTATTGTGCATTAGAGCTTCATTCATATTTTTGGCACAGCAGGCACATATTTTTTCGAATTTTTGGCAATTCCAGAATCTGTGATCCTTTACCTGGAGAGAATTGCCTCGAGTGTTGCAAATACCATCTAGTTTCTGAAACATAGTTTGTTGGCCTTGCCTACCAAGGCAAGGACATTGTGTTTAGATTCATTATAGAGTATAGTAGCTTAAGGGATTTTGGCCCTTAGGTAAAAGGTCTATTTTTATACGAGGATTTTTGAAAGATGATATTTTGGCTTATGTTGAAACTTGAGATTAGTTATAGACTTATAATATCTTGAAGGATTTTGGGTTTCTTTTAGAGAATTTTTTGAAGATTATATTTTTGCATGGTGAAATATTTGAGTTTCCATAATACTTCTTTTTGCCTTAAGATACATTTTAATGTAAATGGCAAGGCGACATCACAGAGTGACACCCCCCTTGTTGAGTTGTTTTCAGATGATACCACTAGGACAACACTATTGAGACTCAAAATGCATTCTAAAACATAAAGGTTATCATGAAACATGCATCTCATAAAATACCCCTCAATGGATGTGCGAAGCCTCACAATCTCTGACAGAGCCCCAGTTGAATAATAGAGTAAATTGTTTTAGTGAGGTGCTAATGGTGCATTCACACTTGATGTTAAATCAATGTTAAATGTAAATCTAGGTGGCATCCTAGGTGGCACCCAATTAGGGCGATAGCTTAATGTTAAGTGAAATGTTAGTTTAACATAAAATCTTCATGATAAGTAAGTTTAAGTCTTAGATGACTAGTATGCTGATAATAGACTCAACACTAGAGTCCTTTTTTACCAAGTGTGAACACACATTAAATAAATAATTAATAGGTAGCGTTAAATAATAGCAGATTAAGGAGTAGCTAAAAACTTGGTAGGATTTGGCGCCTCCTCACCACAGCCCTCGTCACAGCCCTCGTGAGCAGCACTTTGCTGCTTTCTGCACTACTAGGTTTTGTTTCTGCCTTGTGAGCAGCTGCTGTCGCGCACATGGCAGCTCCGCTCTGCTGTGCCCGCCATCACCATTCGCTGTACCGGCAACAAGGTGGGAGTAGATGTGAAGTCCAGAGCAGCAAAACTCGGCGATGGAGGTGGCCCAACAGTACTAGTTTGGATGTTGTGAGTATAGGAGGATTTGGTACTAGTTCTTGTAAAGATGACGAAGCTTCTTCCAGAGCACTTTGCGGATCAATTGCAACAAGATCATGGAGTGTAGTCGTTCACGGTCGTTTGAAAGTAGCGTCTAGGACTCGAACTTTAGGAGGTGAACAGGGTGTTGTTGGAAAGGACGTGTCGTTGGATTTTTATGATAAGGTGAAGTTGTTGTCGGCCGCAGGAGTTTCGTATAGGACTGGGGGTTTTGTGGAAGAGTTTACTGTGATGACTACTAGTTTTTCTTATCGCCATATAGCTTCGGGACTAGCTGCGTCAAGTAGAAGTTGTTGCTGCACTTATACTAGAGAGCTTGCTAGCTGTGTGTCATGGGCAGAACCACAACAACGCTGTAGAGGACGTAGCAGGAGACCCGGAAGCTTAAGGTTTAGGGTTAGGGCTGGGGCACAAGAGAATCCTTTAGGGGAGGAGGGTTACTGGGACCAGGCCGAGGGGAAGGAGAAGTTAGACGAGATTGAAGATTTGAAGGAGCTTCTCGCAGAGGGAGAACGGTTGCAAGGAGCCGGAAAGGATGGCGATGAAAATGACAACACAAAGTCCCCAGAGCAGCTTGCGCAAGAGCGGGCCACTAAATTGCGGGAAGAATTAGAACGGGTGAGAAGCTCAAACTTTCCGTCTTTCTCTGATTGTTAACTCGTGTTTTTCAGATTCATAATCTGGAAGCAAGAGAGCAAGTGGAAGGAGCCCACAGCTGAACAAGCCTCTTAAGCATGCTTTAGGACACTTTTACTACAAGTGCTCATATTTCCATCCCAATCTTTGTGCTACCTGTGTATAGCTGAAGCGTCTGCACAGGGTTTCCCAGATTTTCAACGGATAGGTATACATTTCTCACAAGATCAAGACAGGCAGTGGGAAATGGGGTGACTGAGAAAAATCTTTCTTGATTTGGACACTGTAAGACTTTCCAGGGAGTGGTCATGTGGGTCCTTGTGGGTCCTTGTGGATCCCTAGAGTTGTTTATACAAACACCATTGCCTATTAGGGCCAGAAGGGAGGGGACGTGGTTCAGGTCCTTCATTGGGACTGCAAGTGTGAAAGGATTGAGATCAGTTCAAGGAATTTCATAAGCTATCTTTGTTCCTGATCTTGCAATGGTGTATCAGATTCATTCCAAAGAGTTTTGCATGGGTTGGGTTTCCACAGATATGTCCAGGGTGCAGGAGGCCCTGACCTGCTATGTTGGCCTCTCTATACCTTAGTCTTAGATGCTTGCTTGTACAGGGGCAAGCTAAATTGGAATGGAGTTGAACTTCACAAGCTTGTTGATACCTGAATGAGGATACTGTTGACTTTTGGTTCACTATGCATCTGGAGATTGAGCCAGCATGATGATTGAGTCTTCCCATTGCTTCTGAAAATGCACCAGAAGTTCAGGATGCAGTAATTTGTATAATTGTCTGCCTGAGTTTTTGATCATACTATTATAAACTTACCTACAACCACAGTTTAGAGCTGATGGAGTTAATGGGGAATAATGGGAACTAGTCACTGCCACTCATGATGGAGGTGGGGGGCTTATGCTTTGTGAGTGACACTCACAAGGTTGGGCCAGACTCATTCTTGTCATGTCAGTTTTGGTTTGGTGTGCAACTGACACGTTGGTTACCTTCAAGGTGTTATTCTGTAGATTTCTGTGCAATCTCATAGATATAGTTTGGACTTCTATGATTAGTGTTCAAGAACCCAAATATGCTGCAGAGTTCAATTTTTTGGTGCATTTTTATGGAAGGAAGAAGTTTGTCACAGAAAACAATGTGTGTTCATATCCCATCAGGACTCTGCCAGGTATCTAGCATTTTCTTGAGTCCTTGAATTGTGATTCTTAAGAAGCATTTGTTGCTTAAATCAATAGCTGAGAAATCATCATGTGTGAATTCCAAGAGGCCTGCTGTAATGTTACAAGGGTGGAGGACGGCTATTCTGCTGTTTGCAGGTTGATGGGCTTTGTTGAGGGGAAGTGGGCCTGCTGCATTCCCGTTGGTCTATCTCATGGAAACCCTGTGAGTGAGACCCTGGACATTTATTAGTGCTGGGTTGGTTGTCTGATTCCTGTGGCTGCTTCTCATTGTGGTGTGGCTGTATGATTTGACTGGAAGTGACAAGAAGAGGATCTTTTAGTGGCTCCTTTTCTTTCCTCCTTATTTTGGTGCTAGATATTTACCTCAGAGAAGAAATGTTTCAATAAATTTTCATACAGAAAAAATATCAGTGTTTTTCACTTGCTACTCTTTTCCTCTATGTCTTTAGCTTCCAGTCTACTTTTAAATTTGTGTCAAACGCTTGGAATGTCCTCCCTTCTTAGGTGATTAACTATTTCTTGCAAGCTGCTTTCTTAGGCTGATGATGCATTTGCATAATTAGGGTGTTAGGGTTGGGGGTGTTATGCATATGAGCAAGAAAAGAGAATGTAATGTTCTGTTCGCATTGACAATGTCAGCCAGTTCTTGTGTGGTAGCACCTACTGCTCAAAGGCAAATTGTTTTTGTGCACAGGATTCACAGAATCTTTGGTGCTTGCTTGCTGTGTACATGTTCCCAACAGGTCACAAGCATGTTTCTCCTTCAGATGACCAATATATGCACCTACTTTTGTCTTATCTTGCAAGTTTATTTGTAAACAATGTCCTTGACTGTAATTTTTTGTGTGATGCAGAGAGCAAAAGAGCAAGCAAAACAAAAGAAGGAAGCAGAGATTATGTTCCAAATGGGACAGCGAGCCTATGGCCGGGGTGTGTATGACAAATCTGTGGAAATTCTGGAAGCTGCTTTGACAAAAATACCGAGGGCTTCTAACCTTGGTGGCGAGGTAAACCTTTCTTATCTCCCAACATAGAGGCAGGGAGTTGGGAGGGATGTAGACATTGCTGAGGACAAAATTCAGCAAGCTGGCACCCTGTGGCTTGTCTGTAGACAACAGGGCAAGGAACCTGCTGCTTTACAGTGCTCACAGGCCAACAAAACGGATTGTTCAAAGACAGTTTCCAACAACAATAGGACTGGATCTACTAGAATTATTTGGAGCTAGCAAGGTTGAAATCAGGAGTGGGTCTGTAGACTCCATGCATGAATAGCTTGTCCAGACTTGGGGTCACTCTTGTCTTGGACACTGTTTCAGACTTGCATGTTGACATCTGGTGCTGGTTTGGGGTACAGTCTTTGTATGCATGGGTTCACAGCTTCTGGCACAGTATGTGCTTTACTAAGTGCTAGGGTATCATATTATGGAATGTCACACAGTAATTGTTGATGCCTGAAAAATGATGGATTCTGATGTATTAGATGTATTCTGACTTCACCTTTCACTTAACTTCTCTGCAACCATTGCTAACCAGCAAATGAGGGCCTGAAGGGACATTGCACATCCATGATGGGATGTAGGTTAGTGCATGCAGTTTTTAATGCTCACTCTGTGCACAAAGGGTTATTTTGTGTGTTGTTTTGTTGATATGTTGATACCTTTCTCCTGTGTCTATTAGCAGATCCATCTGCATTGTAACATTCCCTACATGGAAGGATGGAAGCAAGTCACAATCTAAGACCTTCTGTTTTTGTTGTGTAAGAACAGATTCAGATTTGGCTTGCTATGGCATATGAGGCACACAATCGGCATGATGATTGTATTGCCCTTTACAAGCGCCTTGAGAGTGGGCATCCTAACAAAAACATCAAGAGGCAGGCAGCAGATTTGCGCTACATTTTAGAGGCACCAAAGCTTAAAATATCAAAGGATGAGATGGTCTCAATACCAATAATTGACAAGGACTATGACAGGTGAGTTATTGTCCATCATTGCTTACTTGATGTCAGTGACTGTGGTGGTACTACATGTTGAACTGCTTCTGTCACTTGGAGTTTCTTCATCCATCTCATTTTTCTGTGTGGCACCACAACCTGAGTTGTTTTCGGTTTACTTAACCACTGCTAAGGTGGCGGCAACACTGTGTCCTACTCTTTTAGGCTACTTGCATGGGGGAAAGCACATTTGAATTAAACCTTCTTGTTCTGCAGAAAAGCCAAGTCCTGGAGTCAGACAGTTCGAGACCGTAGGAGGAAACCTATGAAGAAGTCAGCAGCTACACGGGACTACTTGGAGGATTGGTTGGTCTGGAATCCTCCACGCTGGGAGCGCAATCCTTATTTTTGGGTGGCTGTCACAATCTGGCTAACCCTGGTTGGTATTTCTCTCATGTTTCAAAACTGATTTCAGCTGCTCACTTTATGTTGGCCTGTGCCAGTTTCCAGAGCAGGTGCATTATGCTCTACATTGAGAAGTCTTATTTGCTGATGAGGATTCACCAAATCCACTCTGTTCATAGGAATGTGTATACTGTATTTTGATCAATATAAAGAGAAAAAACAATGAAAGGTAATTGCTTTTCCACAGGATTCTGCTGCTGGTCTGTGAAGCAAAAGTGATGTCTTTTGGTTGGTTGTGAGAAATTGTGTGTCTGTATGTATGCATTGGCACACAAATGATGTGTGCACCTTGATTTTCAAGGTTTGAGACCTTGTGTTGAATGGTCCCAATTATAGCCTACACCAATACTTCAAGGTTTACACCAAAAACATGTTGTGATCACAATGACAGATGAGTTTGATAAGGTGTGTCCTTTTATGAGGGGGCTCCCACAACATAAACTCATAGTGAAAGTGGAGAACTTTTCAAATGTGGGAGGAGGTGAGAACTTGGCCAAAGAGCAAATTTTTTTTTCAAAGGGCTTGACATGAGGGTGAGTCCAAAAGAGTGTCCAAACCATCCAATGGTGAGAAAGGCACTTGCAAAGGAGTTCAAAAAGAGGTTTAGATGCACAGGAGTAGAAGATGCAGGGTGTGGTGAAGAGAAAAGGAAATCCAGAACAATCTCAAATATCGTATGTGATGATGACCTCCATCCATGATGATGCACCTTTTATTTCCGGGTGGTACAAGTGTGTGCCAGTTCATCCAAGCTGAAATAGAGCAATTCCAAGTGGAGGCAATCCCAAAATATTGTGCTTTTCTTTGGTTAAAAAAAGAGCATATTTCCAAGGTTCAATTTGGTGGGCAACAGTTGTAGAGCATATGTATGTGAAATTGTTTTTGTTCCTCCATGGGTTCTAGTATCTATAATCTACCCATTGATATAGATAAACTCTAGTAACTTCAAAACCTTTTGCAAACATTTGGTTCTTTATTCAGAGCTCAGCCCATTCAAAATCCCATGTACCAGGAAACCTGAACTGATCATGTTGATAACTGGCATCATAGATACACCACAGAGTTGAAGTAAAATGTGTGGTTCAACATGATAAACATCCAGGCAAGTGAGGGAATTACTATTTAAAGTGTCAGTGGTTATTATTTGAAATTATTTGAAATCAAATTTCAAGGATAATATTGATGAAAATATTTAAGTCCACTCAAAGAATTTCCCAAGAGATTTCACATTATTTCACAAATGAACCCTGTTTGTTTATCCTGGGGATAGAAACCAAAACACAAGGGAAATGAAAGAAATTAGACCACAACTTCAAGCTAGGCCCTCTTATGAGTCAGTAAGTATTGGCCATCCCCAAACAATAATAAAACCATCTAGTCTAGTCCTGCCCAAGGGTTATTTTTTAATTTTGTGATGTAGCCACACTAGCAATCATCCACAAGAGGAATTAGCCAAATTTGATCACAAGTCAAAGAAGAAAGTAAATTAAAAAAAAAATCCTGCTATATTTTGGTGATGTGCTAGAACCTTTTTTCTAAGATATGGCAATATGGCGATTTCAGAAAAATATTTCTAAGATATGGCAACTTTGTCTCATATTTTTCACAAAAGTTAAAATGCTGGTCCTGACTCCTTAGTGTTCACCAGTGAGTGAGTGACCAGAAAATCCATCAGCCAAGGGATGAAATGCATTGACATTGAAAGGCATGGATTTGCGGCACCAAATTATTTTGTAATACAAATGTGGAGATACTAGATCTAAAGTTTGTGAAAATTTTAGATGACCAATGGAAATGGTAGAATCAGATCATTATTTTCAATGTTCAGCAAAATAGGGTTGTGTGTAGGAGGCTTGAAGATTTTTTTCAAGCCAATGGGATTGTTGGATTTTGTGATTTGAATTTGTTTTTTTACTTATCTCAATTTTAAGTGTAATAGTTATTTACAAACAGGGTTCTAGCACATTACTTGTGAAATTTGTTTTTTTTAGTTATCATGAGTGAACTAAGAGTTAAATGTGTATATTGCTTCATAGTTTGTGAGAATTTTAGGGACAAATGGAAATGATAGAAAAGGACCATTATTTTCAATGTTTTGCAAAATATGGTGTGTAGCATGAAGATTTTTTTTCAGGTCAATGGGATTGTTGGATTCAATGGTTTGAATTTGTTTTCTATTTATCATGAGTGAAGTAATAGTTCAATGTGTAGGGTAACTAGGCCCATCAGCAGACACATGCCTATGAGCAAACACCTATGTAGTGCAAGGGGTGACTGGTTATAGAAGGCATGCAACTATATGGGCATTTTACATTTGCCCTATGACCAAATGTTCAGATTTGATCAATTGTGTTCTAGAATTTTTTGCAATCTTTTCAAGATGTGATTTTTATGTTCAGTCATAGGCATAAATTTGGTCATGTATACACACCTTTTGAAAACTTTAGAGTGTTAAAGTATTTGGTATGGGTGGTGAAAAGACCAAATAATTAAAAATAATTGAATATCAAGGGGGGGGGGTGGGTGTTTCTCTTGTTGTTTGGTTTTGGGAGTGTTGGTTTAAAGAACCCCACGTTTGGGTTAGCAAAAAAGAGTTGGGGGATAGTCATTGGCATGAATGACAAAATAAGGAAAATAAAATCTCAATAGGGCAAGGGGGAAAAAAATGGTTGTTTTTAGTGTTTGGTTTAGGGGATGAGTTCAAATGGTTTGGTGATGGGGTCTCTATGTCATAGAACAACACACAATTGATCATAAATATGAAAACCCTAATTACATTATATTGCATAAAAGGACATCCAAAATTCAATTTTGTAGGAATCCTATGAATCTTCAAATGAATGCCTTAGAAAGGGAGAACTTTCAAATTTCCCTCAGTTTTGTATTGCATTCTTGAGAAGACACTCCTTTTACATTTTAGGAAGCACCTAAAGTAAAAGGATATAATATTAATATGCAATGAAATAATGATATATTCTTAGCATATTTAAGATATATTTTAAATATATTCTCAAAATGAATTATAGGCACTTTATTTATATCTTTAAAAATTATAATTATAAAAAAATTCAATAAGTTGCACCTTACATTTTTTGACACACTGTTTGTAATAAAATGGAGGTGACCTCCTTGGGATTGCATTCCAATCAAAACAACACCACCAACTTTACAAAGTTCTAGGCTTACTAGGGATACAAGCAATATGTTTTAAACTTTATTCTTCCCCATTCAATTAACATATTAGAATTATCAAAGTAGTGTGAGTCTCAAGTCCTTCATAAAAATTTTAAAAGCATATGGGCTAGATTAATAAACATCGAACATCAAAATAGATGATCATAAACCAAACCTTGAAATAGTCAAAGTGGAACTAAAACAACATAGATTAGATTTTAGAGTAAATAGAGAGGAGTCGCAAAAGATACAAAATAGATTAGATATCATAGCATTCAAAGAAGAGACACAAGAGCTACTAAAACACAAATGTGACTTTAGAATAATCAAAGAAGAGACATAAAAACTAAAATAACCACAAGAACAAAGGTGATTCAAAGGTGATTACAAATGAGCAAATAGGAAGGTCTGTAATATATAATCCTTATGTTTATAGAACAATCAAACCCCCCTTATGGTCCTTGTGTTTCTTAAACAATTGCCCCCCTTGTCCTTTTCTTCTTGTGTTTTTGAAGCAACCACACCCCCTTCTAGTCCTTGTGTTTCTTGAGTAATCAACCCTTTTGTCCTCTTCTTTTTATGTTTTTTGAGCAGTCAACCCCCTTGTGCTCATATTGTGTTTCTTTAGCAACCAACCCCCTTCAAATTCTTTTATGTTTAACTTTTGTTTTTGGAACACATGATCCCTTTCTCAACCCCTTTATGTTTTTTTCATGAATTAACTATGTGAGATGGTTGCAAGTGTGCTACAACATGCCCTTGTGCTTGCATTCAAATTCTTGCTCATTATATATCTTGTTTGTGAACATCTCTTGTTTAGCCAAGGTTCACACTCTTGTAACCAAGAAGGTGAACTTGAAGTTTAGTGTGAAAATTTTAATGAAATTTCTTTCTTGCATTTTTAGTTGCATTGGTTAACCATGTTGAGAAAAATTGGCTTGTTGTTGTTTTTTAAGTTCCATGTGAATTGTTGTTGTAGTTATAATCAATGTAGTTGTAGTCAATGAACTCCTAGTTGTTTTTTTTTTGCCTTTTTGTTTTTCAAGCTTCCTTAATTGCTTATGTAACTTCCTTTTCCATCGCCTTTTATCATATAATGCCCAAATATTCTTCTAAAGTCACTACATGGCTGTGTGGGTAATCAATTAATGATTTTTTGCCATGGGTTTTCTTGCAAGTAGATGAGGCAAAGAGAACAAATTATCAAATAACATAGTTTGTTGAGTTAATATGTTGATCAAAGTGCTAGTTTTCACTTCCACTTTTGTTGTAGCCTTGTTTATATTCACAACTATATTTGATATTTTTGTTGCAATTTTTTGGTTTATGGCTATAAAGATTTTAGGCATATCCACATTATACCTAGGTTGATTTTCAGGCACACCGTTAATTAGGGATTCATGACCAAGAAAGGTTGTTGTTGCTATGTTGATCAATGCTATTATAATAGATTGTTCTCACCATTGGATATCATCATCTTCATCTTCATTAGATGTGGAGTCTACATTTTCTTCCCTATTTGTATTCATTGTTGTGTACAAATTGCTAGGGTTTGTTTTCTCATCTATTGCCTTAGGGTTTAATCATAAAGCCCTTGTAACTTAAAACTCTAACATTATGTTCTTTTTGGTGAGTGATTAGTTTAAGGTTTTGTTTACCCAACCTATTAAGGTTGTCTTGTCTAGTGCAATGTAATTATTATTAACCATTGCACCATCTTCTTTTAAAAAGTTGACTTGAAAGGTGTGAAGTAGGCCATGCCTAAAGTTTAAAGTGCATGGTTGGTATGGGAAGGTACATTTATCATATTTAGCCCAAATTTTTGTGTTTGCTCAATTGTTTCTAAGGTGACATGAAATCCATGCCCATCTAAGATGAACAAATGTCTATTAGTAAAGGAAATGCCACCTAATATTGACCTTTTGAAGAAAGACATGAATTATTTGAATAGGAAATTAGTCATCCATGTTTTTGTTTGCATAGCCATACATGTTCCTTGTTTGCAAAGTTTTATATAATCATCATGCAACCTTTCTCTTTTGAAGATGTGAAACCTTGATAAAGATTTTTCAATTATTTTGACAATAAAATTGACAATCAACCACTCCCTAGATTTTGGTATGGTGTTATATACTTGGTGGGAGCCTAATTTGACCAAAATCCTTGCACCTCACTACCTACCTATTTGTGTGAATTCCAAATGTGATGTGCATTGTAGTTATGTTTATTGTACAAGGTTTATAAATTATTATAAAAAAATTCACATGACTATGTGGTGAACTTTTGTGTTTAGTTGATATCTAGGCCTTTTGCTTGTTGAATGTTGAATTTAATAGGGTGCCAATGCTTGGACCAATACCACCAAAAGTTCCTTAGCTTTAAAAGGAAAATGCCAATTTGCAACATTTACAATTAAAATTGCTTTAGTTGCATAAGTGAAGTTGCATCAAACATTTAGTTGCAAATCATGACTCAACATGACATAACGAAATGAATCATGGATGATGTATACGATCAATGTATATATATGTTCATTCTTTGACCATTTGTATAACTTTTATAATTTTAAGGTCTTGTTTTTGCAACTATTTTTACAACTATCAATTATCTACACATTATTTGCCACATGTTTCAAATTAGGGTAATTTAAAAAAAATGATTTTAAATGTTAAAAAAATCCATGCCATCAAATTCCAACAATTTGTGATGGTGCCATTTGGTGATACTAAAATCCACCATGTGGCATTATGAGAAATTTTGGGTAAATTTTTTAATATTATCCAAACATTGATCTTGGTCATCCATTATTAACATTCATTTTAGATGGTCCTAGATTGTGACATGTGGTATAATCAAAATATGTTACATGGCATATTAATTGTATTTTGAAAAAAAATTCAAATAAGTATTTATTTGAATAAATAGGTACATAGGTACATAGGCACACCACAAAAAATAATTAAGTTACAACTAAGTTTGTGATTAAATGAACATAAAGGTCTATTCTTGAACTTAGTCAATATGAAAAATATAATTTTATAATTGCACCATAATCTCAAATATAGTAAACAGATGATTATTAGTTGTTAAAATTATAAAACATAGTTGCAAATAACGAATAATCATATGTAGTTGCAAATTGGATGATTACATAAAATAAGATTTTTTATAGTAATTAGAAGATGGCATGGCTAATCCAAAAACACAAAAAAAAGGACCAAAGATGGGAAGGGTTAGATGCTTCAAAAACACAAGAACTAAAAGGGGGGGAGGGGTGTTTAATTGCTCCAAAAACACAAGGACCAAAAGTGGGCATGGTGTTTTAGAATCACAAGAATAAAAGGATGAGAGGAGGGGTTAACTTCTCTAGAAACACATGAAGAAGAAGATAAAGGGTGGGGGGGGGAACTATTTTAGAAACACAAGGACCAAAAGGGAATGCGATTTTCCAGAAACACAAATCGAAGAAAAGGGGGTTGACTGGTCTAGGAAGAGAAAAGGAACAAGAAAAGAACTTGAGAGGGTGTCAACTACTCCAAAAACCCAAGCTCGACCAATGCCTGCACTTGCACAACAATTGACGCACTCCCAACTCCTCAAGGGACTCAAATGTGAGCCCAAGTAGAAAACAGCGGAAAAGGAGGAGTCGGAGCACGCTCCTTAGCTCACAACCCTTTGAGGGGTTGAGGGGCGGGTTGGAGCTCCGGGATGGGACTAGGAAGAGTTGACAAGCTTAGTCACTCACACGGGCCTGCACACAACCCACACAAAGTGGTTAGTGCAAAGTTAAAGCACACTTGGTGCTAGGACGAGCCACGGGTAACACGAACACA
>Ga0116231_10004189_pt1 | contig 29378 bp, 16 predicted proteins | sample S1TSphgellanicum_2_FD_89695 | JGI IMG/M metagenome (GOLD analysis project Ga0116231, IMG submission 89695) | Host-associated microbial communities from peat moss isolated from Minnesota, USA - S1T2_Fd - Sphagnum magellanicum MG | ecosystem: Host-associated > Plants > Peat moss > Unclassified...
AAATAAAAAAAAGGAGTAGTAGTAAAAAAAAAATTTTTAGGGGGAGGAGGGGAGGGAGAAGTGGAATAAAAACATTCGCCCAAAAAGAAAATTTTAATTAAATAAATTGCCACAAATGCCCTACAACATGAAAGTGTGCTTCAGATTTTTCTTCTTTGGTATTTTGAAAGTTGCTACTTTAATTTTAATTTTTTTTTCAGTTGAAAAAGCCATGTTAGGGGAATTATTAGTTTTCCCTAATTGATTGATTTAATCCTGATTTTTTGGGTGTGTTTAGGCTATGTTTTTAGGGTTTAGGCTCTTTAGAAAAATAATGGAATGAGAAGTGGCTTGGGTTGAGCTAATGGTCTAGTGTTGGGGGTAATTGGAAGCAATCCCCAGGAACCTATTGGTGACCAAACTTTGGCACAATTTTCAATGAAACCCATCCCAAGTCTGATTCACTTTGATGCAATGATTTTATTTTTCTTAGTGATTTTTGCGCCATTTTGTGATTTATAAAAAAAAATATTCTGTCACAAATTCACTGTTCTTTTTTTGAAAAAAAAAAATGGCCAAAAAATAGGTCACATCTGCCTAAAACATGAGAAGGTGCTTAAGATTTTTCTAATTTCATATTTTGAATATCACCAAATTTGGCTAAACACTCTTATGGATGTTGCTCAAAGGCAACATCACAAAATTGAAAAAAGAAAAAAAAAAAGCACTTCTTTGATGTAGATCTATTTCTTTGTGTTTTTTCTTTGATGAGTTGAGCTAAGTATGAACTCCTAAGGATTTCACACTACCAAGTCAAAATGGTAAATGACTTGCCATTAATGGCAAGTCATTAATATTTTTTTGGGAGATATTCCATGCCTTGGGAATAAATTGTGATTTCTTTTTAGATAAATAGCACCATATAGTTAGTTGTAGCCTAGCATGTGGTCCCCTTTTGCTTTGAATGAAACTTCAACATGGGTTTAGCATGGCTCTTGACTTCACCTCCAAAAGTGGCAACACGAGGATCTTCTTCACCTCTTAGTTATGTTATAGTGTTTGGCCATTATAGTTGGAATTTTTTGGCCATATTATAGGGTTTGGCCATTAAAACCTAGACTAAAATTACACCATTAGCTTTAAAGGAAGTGATGCTCTGAAAGCCCATCTTTTGATTTCTTGCATTATACTTTTATAGTCTAAAAAAAGTTGGGCTTTTATATGTGTGATTCCCCATTCTAAGTACCCAAGAAGACTCGAGGCATTATGTAGCTTGGTATCCCTTGGGCATTCACCTGAATTCAACAAAAGTGGGATGAAAAATAGTTTTAGGAAGAAAATTGATGTTTGGTATACAATGACATCTACATGGGTTCATCCACTAGAACATCCCGTGGCCCGGGTGGATTCATGGAATGCATAATAACATTTACATGGGTTCATAGATACGGTTAGAGTTTTCAATCTTGGTCTTATGATGTTTTACACATATACAAATGATTTTCCCAAGTGTATTCTTACATGTTTTTATTGGCTTTCCTAATTGTCTTAATGTTTTGCCATTGGTGTTCCTTGAACTCCACCAATTTGCCATACATTCCCTACAATTAGACTTGGCGACCCAAGTGATAATTCATTCCATAACATGCATTTTTCTTTTTTGTTGCGTTTATGTTCAATGATAATCATTTTCATTAAAAATATCCCAACTTTTCCATCCTAAGTTTATTGTTAATGATATATATACGTATATTGAGAACGGTAGTCTAAAGCATGAGCCTACCATATTCTTGAATGCTTGGGGAAACAATTGGGTGATCATATTAACAAAAATGAGTATCCACCTTTGGAAAGGAAGTGGTAGACCTTATGGTGGAAACACTTGAAATAAGATTGATCAATAGACTTTTGAATCATTATGTCGGAATTGAAACCATATCACATAATCATAAGAAAATCGTTGTTGAAACTACACAATCTTCAAGGTTTGAAAGATAAGTTTGATGTATTGCTTTTGCCACAAAACTCATGTTTGTTTGATCGGCATATTTTTATTGTGAATTTAAAAACCCAATAGATTCCCCACATATAATGACCATTGTAAACCATTCAATCCATCTTAGGTATGCAACTTCAACAAGGATGTTAAAGCAACACAAGACTTAAGATTATACTAATAATAACAACCCATTCAAGTCATGTCCATGGCAACTTTCCTTAGCATTTTGTCTAGTAACTTACATGATTTTGCCTGACATAATCTTATGAGAACCTTGCAATTGATTTGGTTTTGAAATTGCACTTTGTGAGCATGACATTGTGTGTTACTTCTCTCCTCTTGGCACAACTATGTCAATCATCTAGTCCCAATGAGCATAGACCTTTCTTGAAGAACACATGACGTAGAAAATGGAGGGTTTTCATCAAGAGTTGCTTCCCTTTGGAAACCTAAATATAGTGTGTACATCCATTGATTACTATGGTGTTAAATTACAATGGGATTTTGTTTGCAAGCTTTAATAAATCTTGATGAAAGCAACACAAAAAAGTATGCATTCATTTCCACCAAAAGCAAAGCATACTACTTGTGAATACCAAAGAAAAGCTTGAGAGATAAGTAGATCATCATGGCTGAATTGACCTTGGCATTGTTGCAACTCTTTTGAGCACCCAGAAATTTTAATGTTCATGCCACTTTAGTACAACTAAAACTCCTATGTTTAGTACATGACTTGTGTGTGTAAAAGTCATGGTAATTGGGTCTTTTGACGAGTGTTGGGTGGGTATATCCATTATAATATATCAATCAAATAAGGGTAAATATAATTTTCTTTTAAAAAGAGCAAGATAAAATTAAATAAGTGTAAAAAAACTCCAAACTGGGTAAGGGTACAAAGATTTGCAAATTTATCAATCTAGGTAGGGGTGAAAATTAATCTTTAATCATAAAAAGAATTCAATCTCATCAACAACTTTCTTATCTAAAGATCTTTTGACCTTGTGTTTTAAGAATGTTTTATTGGAGTTTTGAATCTAGCAAAAGATTAGTTTCATGATCCAGTTCTTATAATATCCCAATGTGACAACACATGCAAATGTCATATTTGTATCCTCGCTCGTGAGTACGGATATGTGTCATCCAGATTTTTTCACATTTCATCCAACCAACACCTAAAGTACCCCTTACTATTTGGGGAAGCACCAGCCCCAATTCAAGGTTGCATGTTTTTTAATTTGCAGATTTAGCCCATAACACCTATGATAATACTAAGTATATGAAGTTATAATAACTCAATGGATTTCCAAAGAGGGGGAGGCAAAATGAATTTTTTGATCAGCCATCCGTTACTAGAAAAAAAAAATGGCTCTTCATGAGATCTATTGTTCATCCATCCATTGGGCATCATTTACCTAAAGAACCGTCGGTTCCAATTATTTTGAAAACCTCAAATAACTGGCGGTTTTAATGAAAGAACCGCTAAAGAACCGACAGTTTTTGTAGGTGGTTGGTTTGAAATTTTTCCATTTTTTGAGAACATGTATCATTGTCGGTTCTTTCATTTTTTAGAGAACCGTGATTGTGAATCCTTAGAACCACATTCTTTTTGAAGAACCAAACCTCAATTGTAACCAGATTCCCAATTCCATTTATGGGTGTGAAATTGGAGTTGAGTCAGGTAGAATCAGAACTGAAGGTTCTTCCCAAATGAAGGTAAAGAGTGGAAGAACTGCCCAACACTGGCTCAAACCTGATTTCAAAATATGAATTTGGATCACAAATGAATGAATGAATGAATGAATGAATGGCAACCCAAAAAAAAATGATTGGGATTTTTATTATTGAACAATGCTGCTCAGAACATTGGAGAAAACCTTTGGAGAAACATTGATGGTGCTGTCATGCAGTCGTAAATAACAAAAACAAATCAACATAACTCACTCGCATTATTTTTCCACATTTGTTGTTCAAGTTGCCACCACCCAAAAGAAAATTTGATGAACCTTGAAATCACAATAGTGTTTTGTCTGTTTGGACTTTGTTTAATAATTGACTGATAATTTATAAGCACACAAAAAAATGGAAACAGCATGCTTCAGCTGTAATAATTGAGGACCTTCAGATCAGATCCATTCTCATCCTTGAAATTCAATGGTGATAAAAATATGTTACGTCTACTAAAATTATGAATAGATCTACTACAAGCTAAAAATGACTTTAATCTTGGGCATTGAGAAGAGCAAATTGCTCTGGCATCACCCAATAAACTCATCATGCTAAAATGACAAAAAATCCAATTCCATTAAAGAGATGAAAATCACATGGCAATGGGCATTCTTGTCTCTCTTCCAAATCATTTTGCAATGACTTCATGGAGTTGTAGAAGTTGCTACATACCCAACTGGATTCTTCATAAATGCAGAAATGGAGTTAGCAGGAGGCATAGCGATGAGCACTAAATTAATCGCATTGCAAGCTTTGCTTGATGCTAATGAATTTAGCAGATATGGATTTGGCAGATTATATATATAATTTTTGCATACCTATCCCCATATGATGAATTCCAAAAGACCACATTTCAGGAGTTCATGAACAAGATTTAAAATACAAGGATTGCACAAGGCAATCGTTTTAAACCTTGTTGGGAAATCAGCTCAGACTGAGCTGCCTTCCAAATTCACACACACAAAATTGCAAACCCACGTACCTAATCTTGAGAGTTTCCACACAATGCAGACTAATTAACTGAACTTGAGAACATTCAGAAGGTGAAGAGTAGGCATGGCATGGCAGAGGACGAGGCAAATAATGGGCCATGTCCTCATAGTATACTCCCTTGAATTTCTTTCCAAAGGTTTGGACTTTGAACTATTAAACTCATTTGTTTGTTGGGATGCCCAGAATTTTCACTGGTGTGGAGTGATGAAGAGACACATTTCCAGATCAAATTGCAAGAAAATCAGATGAAATCAATTGAAGTATATGCATAAAATAACATGCTTTATCCAACTCTTCAAGAAGAGCCTAGAGGATTGTTGGAGGAAGGAGGCCGGGTGGATAGATCTGAAAAAGAGGAAAATAATTGTAAAAGAAAGGCTTATTGGAAGGGAAAAGAAAATTGTGCGCCTTTTCCAAAGGAGACCGTGGTTGGAAGGGGGAAAAAGAAAAAGAAAAGTTCACCCATTCTAGAGGATAGGGAGGTTGAAAAAATAAATAAATGTTCATCCTTTCAAGAGGAAAAAGAGGATGGAGGAAATGGGAAAAAAAAATGTTCATCCATTTCGTAAGAGAATGTGGTTGGAGAGAAAGAAAAAGTATTCATTTATTCCACAAGAGAGGGAGATTGGACAGGAAAAAAATAAAAAATTCCAACAATTTCAAAAGAGAAAAAGGTTGGAGGAGGAAAAAGATGTTGAAATAAAAATAATTAATTGTTCACCCATTTCAAAGAAAAGGAAATTTGGCAAGAATGTAAGTAGGTCATTAAGAAAGTATGAAATCATAGATTTTTAATCTATAGAAATGTGTTTTAATCAAGGTTTTAAAAAAAGAAAAAAAAAATTAAATATATATATATATATGATTTTCCCCCTAAATCTTCATTTGACCATATCTACCAATTGAAACTTGTACATTTGACAATTTGAGAATCAAATGCAATTTTTAGAATAATATTTGGAATTGGGAATAATTTTGTCAAATTTTACTACCATGTGGTAACATGTCCAATATGATTTGAGGATGTTCAACAAGCTATTGCATGGTATGTGGTGTCTTACTTTGCCAAGTTAATTCAACATTTTGCACAAATGTGTGATGAAGATGGAAGTGAAATGATGTCAATTTTGTTTGTCTTTTGTAGCAAACTCAGTGGATAAAGGGATGCGCTTGTGTTTTGGTTCCAAAAATGCAATTTACACAACTTGGAAAGAAAATTACACTTGTATGGTAGTTGCCCTTGCTTGGCTCTACCTTGCTTGTCTACACAAGGTAGAGGACAAGATCAATGCAATGCCCTATCAACCAACAAGATGCATATGTATGGATAGCTTTGTCCTTGTCAAATTCTTGGTAATGTGCAAACACAATGACACAATTCTATAACCATTTTTTTGAAATATTGGACCTTGAGAATCTTGTAGGCTATGTGCTCCTAACACACGTCCACTATGTTAGGAATTTGGTGAGGATTTGACATCCAATGATGAAGAAAACGTAAAAAGAGGAAACAACACGGTAATATTAAGATTAGATTGAAAGTGATATATCATCATGCACACACTTGTAGTTCTGAATGAGTCAAGACCATTCTCAAAGATTAAATCCCATGTGGTAGAAGAGAATAATTGGTGAAGCAAACATCCAACACCAAAGTAATATGTTAGATACAAAACTCATGTTGGACACAAAAGTTTGTGTCAAATGATTTGGAGTGGGAAGAAGAAAAGGTGTTTTCACTTGTGTCACCACTACAAAGGAGCAATTGGCATATTGCATTCAAGGTCATGTGTCACCCATTCATTACACCTCTAGGTGTTGCACTTAACATTGTGCAAAGGAGACTAATACACCATATGATTTTTGCATTCAAGTTTCAGTGCAAAAATCGTAGTTGAGGTAGCAAATATAGTCCCAAGAATGCCAATTTGTCTCTTGGAAGATGATGTTTGTTCTTTTATAGATCAAACTAATTATGATGTTTTTGCTTCTTCAAGACCAAAATTTGACGATGTGGCTTTTTGTGTTATTTGTTCAATGTAGTAGTTGATGCAATTTTGTTGTTGTTGAAGCTCTTTTGTTGTTGTTGCTGAAGCTCTTCGTAGTTGTTTTTGTTGAAGCTTTTTGGTAGTAGTACTTGTTAAAACTGTTTGCAGTAGTTTTTGCTAAAGCTTTTTGTAGTAGTAGTTTCTTTTTTTGTAACGAGGAGATTTGTAAAGCTACAGATTGTGGGAGGAGTGTTCTCTGTTGACATGGGTGACAGTGGCAGCCAGCAATGGACCAGCAAGTGCAGCCCTGGATATGATATCCAACTCCACAGCAGTCAGGGGCTTGGCAACATGTGTGGCAATGCACATGGAGACATCAAACATGCTGTAGTTGTGCATCACCACTTGCTCTGCCCTCCAGAATGAGATGTCGAAAAAGAGAGCTTCTTTCTCAATGTCACGTTGCCGTTGTCTTACTCCCTCTCGCAGCCTCTCACGTCGTGTTTCTCGCTCTCCTACTGCTACTTCTGGCTGCTCACCATGTTGTTCAGTAGTAGTCATGGCTTGGTGCCTCAGATGGTAAATGGATGACTCTCGAGTCCGCATCTCACGTACCCGTCGCCCAAGTCTCTCCCGAAAGCTTTCTCTCCAGGGTGATGGTGTTTCATCTCGATTGCAGTCTCGTAGTCTTGTATCATCCTCTACCCCCCTAAATGTTCTCGATCTGCAAAACCCGAATGCAGTTTGGCTTATACTGTAATTCTTCATTTTTTTCCCTTTTTTTCTTGGAACACAACAGCAGACCCAACTGACAAGCTCTTGCTACCCCCAAGTCAGGCCCAGTGGCAGAGTACATGTAATTCTTCATTTTCCAGACAGGATTGTGGATTTGTTTAGAAGAATTTGTGTAGGAAGAGAGGAAATCAGCATAGATCTTTCATATTGCTGGTCTAGAAAGTGCAGAATTTTTTTCCTTTCCATTTTCATGAACTAAAATTCTTGTGAGGTTCCAAACTGAAAGAGGTGTACCTTAGCTGAGCAATCTGTCTATGCATGTCACCACGACTCCGAAATTGCTCACCACTTCGAAAGCGTCCCAAAGCCCACCTCAAGCGTCTCGCATCCCCTTGTAATTGTTGCCTTTCTCTCCCTATCTCTGTCACCCCAGGGAGTTGGACAACTGATCCACCCAGCTCCAAGTTCTCTTCAGATGCCAAATCCCTGCCTCCAAGGTCTCCAGATCCATAAGCTCCTTCGCCAATTCTCCTCTTAAAACTAGTGTTGTCCAGGATGGTGATGCTGTCAAATTGCTGCAGTTCCTGAGACACGTGGACAGGATTGCATGGAGCCACCAGCCTTGAACCTTGAGCAAAGTTGTAATTGTTCAAGCAAACATAGTTCTCTTCTGTACCATCATCATAACTCTGATGAGCTTGCATGGATTCTCCCAAGTCTGTTGTTTCTTGCATGGACTTCAAATCCCTAGCAGCTGTGACTTTCTGTACATAGTTCACATCTGAGTTGATTAGTACAGATGTTGAACGTACTGCAATCCACCATGTCCGGTTTTGTCAAAAGTCATGATCACACAACTGGATGTACAACAATCAGTTGCAGCAGATTCTATACTGTGTCAAACCAGATTGCACTGAGCTTCAATAGAAAATAGAAAGGTTGGAGAAAGAGGTTGCCTGCTTGCCCTCCAATTCGTTCAACTCCTTCCCTGTTAGGCTTGACGCTTGATCTATATCCATGGAAAGAACGTTGATTCCATCTGCTCCAACTCCTTGTACAAGCCTTGAATCTGCACAGCACGCACCCAAATGGAGTCCACCTGCTTCCATGTCTTGCTTCACACCTGATTTCACGATTTTGGTCTTTCTGGCAACATTGACCTCTTCTGCTTGATGCTGTTTTGCATATCTTCGGCTTCTGTTTCGAAGTCTACCAATGTAGGTGGTTTGGTTGCCTTTTCTTCTCTTTGAGGTATCGACTCTCAAATGTCCTTTGAAAGAATAGGTTGAAATCAACTGCTGCAGGTTCCGGCGTCCCTCCCTATTTCCAGCTGAAGGCACTAAACCATGACCTTTAGTAGATTGCTCCTTCACCCATTTACTTGTGGACTCTGCCATCATCATCACCCTGTAGTTTCGGTTTGCAAGATGCTCTGGCTTCTCAACAAACTTCCTGGCCAATTCTTTAACTAAGAATTCCTGCTTTGGTTGTTCTTTCTGTAACTTTTGCGGTACTTGGCTTACTAAACTCTTCCTTACATTTGAGGTGCTTGGAGAGTCTGAGCATCTGAATCGATCGAGAATGGCAGAGCTAGACCATGATGAATTTTCCAAATTGTGTCCCTCTTTTGAACAACCTATCTGCAACATCAATAATTTGTTGGCCATGACAAATCATGACCAGTTACAGACCATTGTTTATACACCAGCAGAATTCTACTGTGTATGTTCCTAGCTGAGCACAACAAAAATATGATCTGAGATGATGAGCCAATGGGTACCTTGGATCAATTCAGATAAAATTATATGATGCTAATCATGCATGAACTATGAAGGTGAAAAGGTGCAGCAAGCATTTTGGTCACCTGGTGATGCTGTTGACAAAAGAATCACTACCTGACTGTGTTTGGAAAAAATTAACTCGCTGGGGGTTACATTCATAGTTTGAGTGATTACTGGAACAATGTCTAACCTTCAGAACATTGAAGTCATGTTTATGCTCTGATAAACAGACTGTTGCACTCAATGCTTTGGCCTGCAGACTCTGGTTTGCCAGTTGTCCATGCTCCATACTTGAATGTTTCAAGAGTCCTTTTACAGGTACTGAACTCCCCCCAGTACTGGGAAGTGAAGGCCCAACTGTGAGGTCAGAAAAAGTCACATGAGGGGATGATTGTTGTGTTGCTTGAGATGATTCCAAATCAACTTCCTTGCTAGTACTACTACTACATGGATTTTGTTGCTTGTCTCCAAGGCGACGAGCCATGATTTCTTCAAAACTTCGCAGATGTAGTAACCCTGGCATTTGGCTTGAGCTGCCCTCTGAACGATCTGAGTCTAAACCGATGCCAAGTTGGTCACCTTCTGTTAAGGAAGTGCCTGCCAAACTTTGCCTCCCACTTAACCACCTCTTAAGCCTATGATCACATGACCATTTCCCAATAACCTGCTGATAGCTTCCAAGTTTCCCTTCTGTTAGGCTAGATTGGCATTGCATACTTGTCCCAGTAATATCAGATTTTGGTGAAGTGGCCATGCTCCCTGCCACACTTATCACCCCACTCGTGTCACAGCAGTTTGATGCAGTTGATTCCTCTGAGTCTGTGTGCTGGTCAATTTCAGCATACAGAGGATTGATTAACTCGCCATCATCACATTTAGTTTGCCTCGATACCACATCAATCTCTAGCTCTTGAGGAACATTTGACCTAATTTTCCAGCCACTTGAACTATACTGGTCTCCACTGGAATCTTGTTGAACATCGTTGCTTAATTCAACAGACTTTAGTTTCGCATCAACTATGTTGGCATTCTTCAAATTCACATCTAGTGGCAAAGCCCCCTTCCCTTTGTTTTGAACACTGTTTCGAAGACTAGTTTGGTAGGTGTGGTCTCCATGTTCCTGGACCCACTGATCCAGTTGTTGTTGTTGTTGCTCATCAGTGGAGAATTTGATGCCACCCACAGCACCGAACTGGTCATTATTATTATAGCTGTGGATCCCCTTCATTTTGCCACACTTGATCATTCCCCCACCCTGTCCAGTCCTACCCAGAATCCGATCTTTCTTGTCCATGCCAAGATGCCTGGAGATGTCCTGCACTAGTTCCCCTAATTCCTGGTCACTCACTCGCTGCTCTCGAATTTGCTGAATCTGATGTTCCCGCATGTGCACAGTCACACTCTCCACCATATCCACAAGCATGAACCTTTTGAGCTCTCTGAAGTTGGATATGAACGCAGGTACTGAGTCTCGGAACTCATCCAATCCTTGAACAATTGCAAACACAATCACTGGCACCATTCTTTTGAGCACATCATTGCCCGGAGCTATGACCTGCCTGAGGTTGAAATCAGGTAGCTGCTGACAATTACCACATGGCCCAAAAGTTGGTCTCTCAGACCTAGAAATTGATGGACTGAACTGCAAACCAGGGGGGGTTTCAGAGGCCCTGTTAACAGTTTCATCCCTCCTATCTTGCTCATGATCTGTTCTCACCATCTGCTCATTTCTCAAGCTCCTACTAAATGCAGAACCTTGCAGAGTGTTGTTGTTGTTTCCACCTTGACCTATGTTTTGAGAAAAAGAGATACTAGAACTCGCTTCATCATACCTATTTGCTCTCCCTTGTGCTATGTTTGAGTCCCCCTCAGATTCCAATCTTGATTTACTTTGACATTCTTCTTCTCCTTGGGAAGAACTAAACACACCCAGTGGCCTGCAAGAAAGGTATCACAATCACACAGCATTCATACATCTAAAAATTCCTGAATCCCGTAGTTCTGATCAAAGATGGCCTTGATTGGCATATATATATATGTGTGTGCGTGTATGTATGTATAAGCAGGATAAAACATCATGTATGTCTGCTGCCTTTCTGTTTGTGTGCAGGGAAACTGTCTCTGAAAAACTCCTTGGGTTTAACAAAAAAGACACAGATGGGTCATGTTTAAAGCTTGTATTTTTTCACAGATTGTTGCTCCTGCTGCATCCAAAAACACCTTGTTCTCACCTTTCTGTTTCTGTGCAGGGAAAATGTATCTGAAACTCCTAGGGTTTAATAAAAAGACACAGATGGGTCATGTTGAAAGCTTGTTTTTCTTTTCACAGATTGCGGTTCCTGTTGCATCCAAAAACACTTTGCTGCATTGAAAAACCAGCTTGTTCTCAAATGCAGAAACACAAGGTGAAGAAGAAGACCTTAATTCCTCATGAGTCCTGAAGGGTACACACATTCAATACATGCATACCTTGAACTCAGTGAACCTCTTTTATGCTCCAAGTTCTGCTGCAACCGGTGATCATCATCAATGTGGATTGAAGATTCTGGACGAGTGTCAAGAAGGCAGGTGCTATCGAGGGCACATTCTTCAGGTATGATAACCAGAGCTGGATTCAAGACTGTTTCTCGATGCCTAACATCATCAGGGATGATGATGTTAGGAAACCCTTCTTCTTCCATCATCATGTCTTTCTTCTTCATCATGTTGTTGCGACAAGAAGGAGGATGATGATGATCTTGATGATGAGTAGTGAACTCATGCGGACCTCCAAGAGCAACATCAAACTCAGAGAAATCCCCAGACTTTGCAGCCATGAACACGAATTTGTCTACTGCTGTTCCAATTTCTGCATATCGCATACAGCGAGCCCATGTGGGTGGCTCGATCTTGGGTTGTCCCACTCTTACAACAAGCGATCTGAGAGCTCGGAATTCCTTCACCATCTCGTAGATCCCTCTCAGCTTCTGCTCGTATGTTGAATAGATCCCTGGACATATGATGAACAGCGATGGCACTCTCCTTGATTGCTCCCTGAATGCTCTCGACACTGCCATGCAGCGTATGAGCGATCTGCAATCCGCTACTGATGCAAAGATCAGCTGCAAAACCTCATCTGGGAAAATTTCAAATGGATCTTCTTCCACCTCCGCCTCCATCCCCTGAACCTCAAGGAGGAGACGCTACTGCTAGTGTCTTCTGTTCTTCTTGCAGAGAAGTCTGTAGCTCTCCACTGTTGTTCCTCTTGGATTCGGTGCAAGGCCGAGGAGAATCATTTCTTCACATCGTAATCGCAGCAGCAGTTGTTGATCGTGATCACATCAAATCGGTTATCTTCTTCTGCTTCACACCGGCTCTTTGTTTGAAGAGTCATCCAAAGAGGTTTTGATTCTCCCGAAATGCAGCAAAAGTTTGGGAACAAGGGGAAGAAGGGGAATGATGATCATGATTGCGAAACCCTTGGTACAATCCCAAAAGACGCACACCTCTTGGGGCGAAAGGATGAGGAGCCCTGGAGACAGAAATCACAAAGAATCTTGCTGCATCATCATCGGGCTTCTATTACTAGGATCATCATTCATAACTACAGTATGACTGGAACATTCTTTCTTCCATTTCTTCCATTCTTTCTTCTCTCCTATAATCCATGGCAGTGGTGGATCGGGGGCACCAGAGAAAGGAAATCAGAAACAGTAATCATAATCTCACAATTTCTCTTGGTCAATTGCAGGGGGGGGGTTTATCACAGTAGTACACTTCTCTCCCTGCCTAGTCTGTTCTGAGTTGAATCTATAGGCTTGTATGAAGAAATTTGCAAGAAAATGGAATGGCATGGTTGTTGATCAACCACAACAAAACAAAGATTTTCCAATCCTTTATAGAAACAAACAATGCAGATTCCTTGATCTTCCAAACACTCAAAGGAAGCACAAGAGGTGATCTAGAAACTCAATAGCAATTTGAAGCTGTTGCACCTAAGTTTTTCCCCTCCCAACACCACTGCCAAGAACCATTATTTGTAAAAGCACAGCTTGCTGCAAATGGCACCAAAGATGCACTTGCTGCAAATGGTACCAAACATGAGCTTGCTGCAATGGCACTCGAGACTGCTAGAAAAACAGATGTGTGTACATACATACCACTAATGGAGGTGCATCAGTGGAGCGGGCATCTCACATCACACACGAGTGCAAGGCACTAAACCTTAAGTTTAGGGTTCAAAATTTTAGGTTAGAGTTTTGCAAAGCTATTGTGAGCCTTAGTTTGGTTGGTTTTGAGAGTTGTTGATGATGTGAGAGCTGTTGGTTTGTGACTTTGTGTAATCATGATGGAAAATGGAAGCAACTATGCAATGAATAGAAATGTTAGATTTGTTCTCAAGATGTTCTTTCACAAGTGAAGAAGCATTGGAGTTTATGTTGTGTTTTAAGTCATCACATTTGTCAACGTTTCAATTTTTCATTATCATGTTTCAAGTGTTTTGTGCTTTGTTGTGCTTCTCATTTAGTTTACATTGTCGAGGGTTGTGTTCAATTGTTTTTCTAGTTTACATTGTCGAGGGTTGTGTTCAATTGTTTTTCTAATTTCCATTGTTGATGGTTGCATTCCAATGCTCTTTGATTTCCATCATCGATGGGTGCTTATTGTTTAAACTTATTAGTTCATCATAAAATAACTTCTTCACTTTTGCAAATGAGCTTTTTCATTGTTGTAGACAAACTTTTTCACCTTTTTTTATTTAAGGTTTAATGTGTTTTGTGCTTTACATCATTTAGGGCTTAATTTTCATTGTCAAATTACAATTATTGTATTATGAAGAAATGGACATTCAATATTAAGGTTGAATTCAATACTATTACAGGGGAACAGTCCCAAACAATAGAAAGAAATACTTGAAGTGAAAGTGTCGAAATAGAAAGTAACAACATACGAAGATAATAAAAAATGAAATTTTAATCTATCTAACTAATGAAAAACTTACACACTGATAACTTAACATGGCTGGATAACCTCCAAAGGAACCATGGTTTGAGAACTAGAAAACAGGTGTAAGAAAAAACTTAAGGATAGATAGATCAACAAGGTGAGTGTGTACTATTATTAAGACCCCCTTTTGCACTCTAAGATAAGTTTTAAATTTCTGCTACTGACTTGGTTAAAATGTTTGCAACTTGGTTTTTGGTATTTACATGTTTCATATGTATCTATTTCATCTCATAAGATTTTTTCCCAAATCAAGTGGTAATGTGCACTTTTATGTGCTTCGTATGAGCATGGAAGACATGGTTCTTTGCAATTTTAAAGCAACTATGATTATTGACATGAACATTAGTGGTTTGATTTTGTAGCATCCTAAGTACTTGAAAAAGGTATTGCAACCGAGTTGATTTTTTTGCCCCCTTTGTTAAAGCTCGGTATTTTGCTTTAGTTGAAAATAATGCAACCATAAGTTGCTTACAAGAGCACCAAGTGATTGATCCGTTACCTAATTGAAATAGGTAATTTTGTTGTTGATTTTCGTTCCTCACAGTCGCCCATCCAATCCACATTAATAAATCCACGCAAGCCATTGCTATCCCCAACTTCATAGAAAATTTCAAATTCTTGAATCCCTTTGATGTCGCGCAACATATGTTTTGTTGCTTCAAGATGGACCTTGTGTGGTGCACTCATGTATTGACTTATAATACTTATGGTAAACAAAATGTTTAGATGAGTATTAGGAAGGTAGATTAATTTTCCTACTATTTGAAGAAAAATGGTAAGATCTACTAGTTTTGATGCTTCCTCTTTTTCAAGTTTGGAGCCATTTGATAATGGTGTTTGGGCAAGGTTGCAGTTGCTCATGTTGAACTATTCAAGAATTCTCCACGTGTTGTCCTTTTGACACATAAAAATGCCTTTATTAACACTAAGAAATTTGACTCCCAAATAGAAATTTAAATAACCTAGATTAATCTTTTCAAATTTGGTTTTTAGTTGAGACATGATCCATTTGATTTGTGTCATATGATTTCTTGTAATTAATAAATCATCAACATACAAAATCAAGATCATCAATTGTCCATCTTTTAAGGTGTAGTAAAATTTATGATATACATCATTTTGTAGAAGACCTTGATTTCTAAAATACAAATCAATTTTTTCATACCAAGTTCTAGGACTTGTCAAAGCTAATACAAGGCTTTCATGAGGTAGCAAACTTTAGTTTCTTAACCTAGCATCACAAATCTTTTCAGTTGTGTCACGGAGACCTCCTCCTTGAGGTCTCCATTCAAAAATATAAGCCGTGGTTTTCACCATTCTGCCCATGAATGGTTTGAACTTTGCGTTCTAATCATCATTGATCGTGCCTTCTCCATTAAAAATCTATTCACACAATCTATCACATTATTTTGTTTTGAGGCTTTAACTTGGGTTAATTGACAATGGATTCCTACCTCTTAACAATACAAAATAAATTTGTTAGAACCATATTTTCTTCCACAATTTGAGCAAAAAACCTTGATTGGGTGTCTTCTCAATCTTTTAGTAAATTCTCTAAATATTTTGAATTGTTCAAAGGCTTCATTTTTCTCTTAAGAAAACCCATACCTTACAAGTGTAATCATCTACAAAGGTCATAAAATAATATGATCCACAAGAGATTTGATTGGAAATGGTACAAAAAAATCAAAATGTATTAGCTCGTTGATAGTTGTTGCACAAATTTGACTTCTTGGAAATTGTTCCTAATGTTGTTTTCCAAGTTGACATGCTCTACAAACATTTGAACAAATGGGAAAAAGGGGAATTCCATTAACCATGTTGTTTGATGTTAAAAAATGTAAATTGTGGTAATTTAAATGAACAAACCACTTGTGCCAAAATTGGGCAATCCTTAACAAATCATTAGGCAACATTAGCTCTATGTTATGTACCTATCCAATTTGGTTCTATTATGTAACTATCATTTATATAGATCGTTTGTCATGCGATTGCCAAAAACTACAAGTTTACGATCACTCTTATGTATTATTACAATGAGATACCTTTTGGTTGCCATGGACCCCTATAGACAATAGGTTTTTCTTTGAATCTTGGTACATAGAAAACATTATCAATAGTTTTTATTACACCATTTGAGGTCTCAAAATGATATTACCAATGCTTTCAATTGGGTGAAATTGTCCTTTAGTAGTACTTACAATAGAAGGATAGTTTAATTTTTGTAACTTATTAACCATATCATTATTTCTAGTGTCATATTGAAAAGCACTAAAGTCTACATACTAGTGTGGGTTTGGATTTTTGTTAAAACTTGTTACTACTATTTCAAATAATGCATTAATATCTCCATCATTAGGATTCAAAGTTTCAATTAGTTCCTATTTTAGGTCTATATTTACACTAGACTTGAATCATTGATCTACTTCAATTTTATGACTAGCTTCAAAAAATTTTGATATCAAATTTTCGATCTTAACATTCCTTCAACTAATGACTCTATTGCTCATAGTAATTACAAGGTCCTTTATGATTAGAATCGTCATATGAAGGTCGGGCACTTCAACGAGACTTTAGATACAAAACTTTTTTGTTAGATTTTGAGTTGTATTTTAGTTAACATTTGTTCTTTTCATGAAATAGTCTAGCCACTAAAACATCAAAAGATTATGAAACATTAGATCCTGAAATTATTTGTATGAATGATGCATATAAGCTTGGTAGAGCATTTAGAACCATTTCTACCAAGTTGGTTTCATTGATGGCCATTTTGATGGCTACAAGTTGAAAATGAATCATTTAAAACTTTTATAGGTAGCCTTCAATTCCTATGTCATCATAAATCTTAAATAAAGAAAAATGATTCCTCAAATGAAGTCTTTGGGTTGTGTTTCTCACTTCATATTGATTTTGAAAATGCAACCATGTGTGACAAGGATCCTCAAAATCAATAATCTTTGTCAACACATCATTTGTGATAGCAAAAATCATTGCTTTGATTTATTGATATTGTGCATCTTGATCATTTGTTGGTTGTGGCACTCCTGGTTGTTGCACTTTTGGTTACCATGCTCTTGACAATGGTGATCCCGATTATGATGTTCTTGACTATGTTAATGCTCTTGGCTATAATGCAATGGTAAATCTGATAAAAACTCAAGGCCTTGAAGGGCTAGTCATTGCTTGATTTGTAAAGCTAGAAGCCTTAAGAATAATGAGTGATGACAATCATTGTGTAAGTGTTACATGGTCCTACATGCATTATGACATCCCATACCCAAGTTCTTTTTGTAGGTGACTCTTAATTATAATTTTCCATGTGTGGTAATTGTTAAACCTAGCCAATTTATTGACTACTAGAAACACATTTTCTATGAAGTTCGACATACTAAAACAAGAGAAAGGAAATATAAATGTAAAATGAAACCAACAATGAGAGCCAAAGATAACTCCATGTTCTTTCTAACTTATGTATTGGAACTATGTTCAAAATATTTCACTTATCTAAAGCTTTATTTGGAGCTTCAATTCCCAAAAACTATGAAATATTCAAACAAGTGGAGTTGAACTCACACACACATGTCCACGCTTAGCGTTTTTCCAGACTATGCTCTAATACCATGTGAAAAAATGGACCTTCAATATTAAAATTGAATTTGGTATTATTACACAGGAATGATCTAGAAGACCAAAAGAAATACCCAAAAGGAAAGTGTAAAAATAGAAAGTAGTAGCATAGGAAGATAATAAAAAATTAAATGCTAATCTATATGACTAATGAAGGATTTACACGCTGATAGCATAACATGGATGGATAACCACCAAAGGGATCATGGTTTGAGAACCACGTAATAAATGTAGGGAAAAAATCAGAGATAGATCAATAAGGAGAATGTGTAATATTATTATCATGTACACAATTGAGATTTTTTTATGAATATAATAATAAAAGATGGGGAGGGATTTTTTTAATTTATAATTTATTATGGTGTTCGCATTAGTGAAGCCCAAAGGTTAGGAATGGTGATGGTGGGCTTGGATTTGAAGTAAGCCTTAATGAAATAATTGTTAATAGGCATCTCATTCAACATGACTTGGAGTTTTTTGAAATTGGAAATGTTGCATGACAAGAACAATTATTTGTCCAACTAGAATTCAACCAAAAGTTTTATTAAATCATATGGAAAAAATCAACAAGTACATTTTCAAATTCAATGACCTTAATGTTATTGTGGATATTTATAAGTTTCAAAAAATGAGATACATTTTGTGCCATAATGTGTGGTAAGAGCAGGTTAGAATTTTACCTAAAGTTGAAAAGGCTTGGTTATATACTTAAAAAAGACCATGGCACAATTGCTATGAGTTGTCGTGTTGTTTCAAAACATCATGTAGTTTTAAACTTGTACTAAATAAGATGCTCCATTGCTACAATAAAATTTGATGTTTACAAAATTATTAAGAAGAGGAGAAAGCCAATTACGATTTCCATTGTTGATTTTTTCAATAGTGGAATCCCATACAAAAAAAACGCCTTACTTCAAAAGAATTCCTTGAAAGTCTAATATTCTACATTGCAAAGGGCAAATATCCATTGAACTCACTGAAAAAATATAGTTGAAAAGCCTTATCCTTCATCAATGTGGCCAAGTTATGTTTTTTAGCTAATAATAGCTCATTAGTGAAGGTATCCCATTTTTGACTTGTGGATGTCTTAAAGAAACTTTCACATTTTTGCACTTGTTGTAAATACATCAACAAAAAATGAGAAACATGTCATGTCACGATTAGGATTTTTTAATTCATAAAACATTAGGGGTCTCCATGGTTGTGCAATTGAAGGACTTGTTTATTTGGTATGGTTATTGGACAAGGTCATAACATATGTTAAAAATGAAGGGGCCAATTTGACCACCTTCACTATGGCCTTAACAAACATTGTGTCTTATGTTTTATTGTAGTTGCCATGGCCATATGTTGCCATTTGTTATAGGCATGCCATGTCAAAGTGTTATTCGTATGCTATCACTAACCTCAAAAAATGTGGTGGAATGTGAGAGGTTTCTATTAAGGATGTTAAGTCTTCTTTGCAAAAGACTATTACTTGGTTTTAAAATTTTGGGAAAGGTAGACATGAATGGGCTAGGTTTTGCAAAGATATATCCTTTCACCTTGGAAAATTAAATATTTTTTTATCAAAACATGGTTTGCATCCAAAGTGACTTTATTCAAAGAAACCTTGGAATTCAAAGATGATGTAAATATTTGTCATTCAAGGCAAAACATTGATGTGTAGAATATAATTCAGACATGGGTTTGTGGCACAAAAAATGTCAAATTTTTAGACTCCAGTAGTCACCCAATGTGCTTTCAACCAATTTCAAGGGTACTGGTTATTGTTTAATGTAATATTTGTTGCCATATCCTTGTGTGTTATGATGTGCAATAGCAATTCTAGTACAAATTATGTGATGTATATATATGGGCCAAAAAAATTTACTTCATTGTACAATGTATATTGTTTTTTTGTTGGCTTTGGTTTTCTAATCTTTGTTTAGGGTTTTTGGTTTTTTAAATTAAGGTTCTTTGGTTTTATAATTTAGGTTAATCTATTTTTAAAATTTTGGTTTTTTGTTTAGGGTGTCTATTTAGGTTCTAATTTTTAAAATTTGTTTATTGATTGTAGGTTGGAATTTTTGATAATGAATTGATGAATCTTGGGCATTGCATGCAAGTTGAAGTTATTGGTGTGTTGAGGTCATTCTTGGCCTTTGCATCATCATTTTAACCTTGTGTTGCTCACATGTTGGTTATTATGTTTGACCTATGATTAAAAATTTGTAGCTCCTCCAAGATTATGTGGGCCTTGGATTGGCCATGCAAGTTGTTATAAAATATGAAATTGTGAGATTCTTATACCATTGTTGTTGATTATTTACAATACATTGACATCAAGTTCTATTGATGTTGAACCTATTGGGTGTATTTGGAGCTTTGGCTTTTATATAAATGTTTGCATTGAAGTTGCTTGAAATTGAGTTGTCACTTCTTAGGAAAATTACAATGCTTGCAAATGTATTCAATCCTTTGATTTGGTGGGTACATCATGAACAAAAATTTCTTAATTTTTCACATCTAGCATGACAATTTGTGGTTCACAAATAGAAATTATAAAAAAATCAATATGGTAAGAGTCATTACAAGTTTGAAATCTTGCTGACTTGGGATTGAATTTATGAACAAATTAGTTCTTATTATGAAGAATTGGCAAAATGATTTCAGATTTGGGTGAAAAATTAAGCTTAAATTGATCAAGGAATAGCTTGAATTGGAAATGGCATGGTATTGGAAAATGAGGGTTTGATGGTTGATTTCAATTTGTTTGAAAAAGACTAACATTATGTGATTTTTTAGGCACAGAAAAAGTTTGGATGCATAATATGTGAGAAACAAAATGCGAGCTACTTAATTGTAATGGGATTTGGTTTTTTGTTATTTTGACTTGTTGGTTGTAGGTACATTAACTGTAAGGGGTGGAGGGCCTCAATGATGGACATAAGAAAAATGTGAAGCACCTTGATTTTTTCAAAGCTTTAAAGTAACTCAGAGGTCTATGTGATGTCAATGTTGCTTGAGATATGTGCGTTAGATTTGTTGTGAGGTGTCTTTTTTGTGGAACTCTAGTTTGAAATTGAAGGATTGCATTGGTTTGTTGAAACTTTTGTTGGGGTTTCCAGTTTATAATAATTCTAGTTTTGAATTGAAGGATTGTGGGTTTGGTGAACTTGGGGGTGTTTTTTGTTTGTGTTTTTTATTTGTATATTACAATTATGGTTCTAAGTTATGAATGTTCCTTGTTGTTTGACACAAAATTACAAATTTGAGTCATTTCACCTAGGGTCAATTTTCACATGACTAGATAGTCTTGAAATTTGAAGGATATGGTTTGATGCAATTGTGTTGAATGAATTCAACATAACATCAATTGTTTGAATCAAATTCAATGCACAATTTTTTGAATGTTTTTGTTTGTGTGTGCATGGTTTGTGAGAGTTTGAAAGTGCACTCTACACCCACCACCAAATTTGTGGATCAAATTGCTAAAGCTATAGTTGAAGGTGAGCGACAATTTGTCATGTGCTATCAACAATTCCAACTTGCTGAATTATTTTGCCACCTTGGCAACAAAGTTGCAAATACATAGTTATCTAGGTTAAAATTTTGATGGTAGCAAGGTTGCAATCACCTAGTTATCTAGGCTACAATTTTGATAGTTAGTATTTAGTCATGGAAGACATAAGATCAAGACATATGTATATATATATAACTTCTTATTAGAAGCATTTTTGTAAGTTGTGTGTGATAGCTTCACAGATTTGAGTTTTTGCTTGAAAACCATGTGAATTATGGTCCTGTTTTTTAATGCACATGCCTGGGTTGATGTCCCATAGGTATCAGCATTTTCCATACCCAAACCAACCTTGCTTTCTACCTCTTCACTCCTGGTACTATTTTGCTAGAAAAAATGCACACATCATGAGCTTGAGCTTGGATCTTGGGCACCCCTGCTACATTCACAGGCTCTTTCATGTAACACATACCTTGAAACCTGCAAGGTTAGGCCATTTGGCATCAACAATCAACAACTCCAGAATTGTGATAAATGATCTTTGTGTTTTTGGAATTGTACCCATTCATTATTCCCCTGCAAACCTCCAGAGAAATAAATGCTCTTTTGACTTCAAAGATGGGCACTTGGTTTAAGATACAAAGTCTCCCCCAAAATAGTTGCCTTCCTGCATCATTGGGTATTGGTTTTATACAGCACAATATCAAATCTCCTAGAATGAAGATCATACATTTGTAACCAGTAATGCACACCATCTAGAGAAGTCTGAATGTGACTACGGTCCCATGCTTGCATTGCACTTCTTGGAGATTAGACAACGATGCAAAAGAATGTCAATTGTTTGAAATCCTGTTCATGTTTGATATCTGTGTTTGATCCTAGACCTTCCAAGTGATATCTTCCTCTTCACCAAGCAAAATTCCCAAATCTTCCAGCATCTGATTGCTGCTGGGTTGCACTTGCTGTGATAGCAATGATTGCTTGATCAGAATGTCTAGCTTGGCCATTGATTTTTTCAATGATTCTCTACACTACAAAGGTGATCCTGGCTAGGAAGCAATGAAACTGGTGAATTGGCATCTGTATGAAGATGATCACGTATGCTACTGGTGTATTGGTGTCTGTGTGAAGACCATCACATAAGCCTGAAGTTCACGGTCAACTGTGAAGTGTGCATGGAAAAAAGATTTGTCCTGCCAAAAAGCAATTGTCCCAAGCTTACACAAATTGCAGATTGTGACCAATTGGTTAGCTTCAGACAATGAGACTCTTACACTGAGCAATAAGTTGCACTCCTGTGACTTGAGAGACTTGCACAATGCAGCAGCAAAGGGAGAAACATACCAGAGAATACTGATGGGCGTTTAAAAATGGATGGACTTCAAGCTCTAATGAGCTGAAGAGCACAATGTGGCTTGGAAGATCACTCTTGTTGACGCCTTGGAACATGGTTGATAGAAAGCTGAGAGGATTTGCCATAAACCTCTCATCTTCACCGACATGGCCAGGTTCTTCACTGCAAAAAACACATAAATTTTGGCACATTGTTGTGAAGAACGTTGTCAACAGGTCATGTGTAAAGAGGAATACATATTGAGGATGAGAGCTTTAGGTCTAAAGAACTAGGGTTCAAAAGATATGCCTGGGAGAGCAGTCGAGAAATCGCATAGGCAAGTTTGAGTGAAGAGAGGAGTAGAAGGGAGTTGCATGGCAGGGCATCAGAAACAACACGTTTCTCACATGTTGTGCATGTGCTTCCTGTCCTAGATGCTCCATAACTGCCTCAGCTCCTCTCTGCATTTTCACAGTCCAAAGCAAAATTGATGAAATAACAACAGGTGACATAAACCTCTCTATGCCCTGCAAACTAGCACTTGTTTCTTCTGTAGTTCCTCTAAGCTTCTTGCATTTTGCTTCCCAAAGGATCTCACAAAACAGCTTATAGATGTTGAGTGCCCAGCTCAGAATGACAAACCTGATGAAACATAGATGTGTAGAGAGCAAGAGGAATGTTGGTGAGAAGTAAGAAGATGATGATTCCACCTAGAAGACGTGACCCTTGCCTTGTGCCACCTGTAGGCTTATTTTGTTCATATCCTTCATGCTGTGTGCCTGATGATGTGCTTGAGGGTACGGAGTAGGCAGTCTCCTCTTTACTATTTGCAGAACTTCCCTGCTGTTCTAGAACCGCCATTGCATAGCCAGCATACATCATAACAATAGGAAGTACAGGAAGTATGAATCTGCGGAGACATGATCTCACACTGCAGTCAATCTCCTTTCAAGCCTCCTAATGTCATAATTCAACGAAGGCAAGAAAAAACTACTATCAAGAACCATGCTGTTCTCTGAAACAGGAAATGGAGTACTGACCTGAACTCCTTGTGGCCAAGAATGCTATATAGGGCCAAGACCCAAGCAATAAGTCCAGCTAAGGCCCACTGTTTTGACCACAGAATGCCTATCATTGCGAAAGGCAGGAATGTAAATGCCATTGCTGGCAAACCCTGTGAAAAATACCAATGCCAAGAGTGTCTTCCATAGAAACTGGCCCCAGAAGTCAGAAAATTGAATCTGAAGAAATTGAGAAGCACGGGAGTCCATTTGCCATACATCCATGAGTCCACCATACCCATTGCACTCAAGCAGATGATGCTGCCAAGAACCCAAAAAAACCAACAAAAATCACCTTTCATGGACACCTGATTCAGTGAGTGCATCATTACTCATAAGGAAAATTGCTTGGTTTCCAGAGATGGCCACTCTCTAATCACTACTAGATGTGACGAGCAGTGATATATATACCCAAAGTTTCTAGAACATTATCAGCAAGATGAGCAAAAAATAGCTCAGAAAATTTGTTTGTACCCAATAGGAAATACTTCACTGAGGAGAAACTGCAACTTGTGTGGTATTTTGAGGAGTTGCACAACTCCAACGTACACCCAAATGATGGCACTCGTTGGTCTGATAATACAAGCAACTCCTGCAAGCAAAAGTCCCAGCTGACGAGAAGTGAAAATTGATCTGGTGTGGTGGTGATCTGTGGATGGTGACTGTACTGGCCACCAGTAGAAAAGTGCCATGGTTGTCAGCACTGTCTCCAAGCAATTTGAAAACGTGCGGACAATACAGAAGAAGGTGAACCAATTGAACATTTGGCAAAACATCTGCAAGCCAACCCCTGATCAAAGAATACATTCTTGGCAGCTTCCAAATTTCTGCTTACTGGAACCCCACAACATCACAGTATTGCCATCCCCAGCACTAGGGTCTATCACTTCATTTAGCCCTCACACAAGCTCCACAATCTGGTTTCAAAAAACCATATGCATATGAACTTTGCCATGAACATGATAAATCAACATTTCTTCAAATTGCAGAAGCTTCTGACAAACACATTCTCTTAAAAGCACCACTATCAAAGTACAGTTTTTGTACAAAGATGGTGATCACAGAGCTGCCTCTGAGTTCACTAAGTTTTCTTCACTTGTGCGTCTCCTCTATTGAGAAATGGAAACTCAGGATCAAGCACAATTTTGCAATGATGGTATGGATACAGTCCATTGTGCTACTCGCTCGCCAAAATTGTTTCGTGAGAATTTGTACAAGTAGACATCTCCAACTGCAGCAAACACAGATTGTAGTAGCCGTGGTGCCTTGGTCTGCAAACCATAGAACACAGAAAAGAGCTGCAACAATCACACATTCTAAAACATGAAGCACCAATATCTATCTACTGGACCCATTTTGTGTGGCAACGTCCTCACAGAATACACCTGAGTTATTAAATGACAACATGACTACTGATTCCAACTCTCATGTAGCCACAAAGACAAAAGAAGGGCTGAAAAGAACAAACCATGAACCAGGGAGTGTCAAGGTGTAGTGTGGTAAGCAGTTTGTACAGAGCTGCAAAGAGCAACGGATGTAAGTAACTTCGAAGACCCTGCTGCCATTCCCATGTCAGGTGTCCATATCTACACACCAAACAAAACGAACACCACAATGTTTTCCAGAATCAGAATCTTGCACAAGAAAAAGAAACAAAAACCCATCATCTGCATTCACAACAATCCAATTCCCCATTGCTTTTCTGTGGTTTTAGAGTATATACAAGTGTAGAGATCTAAGCATGAAATGGAACTTAGAACTTCACTGCATCCCAGGACCTTGATATCAACATCCAAGGAACTTGGTCCCAAATAGATGCGTACACTTAAAAAATCTGTTGGACAAGCAGATTCACATCTTTTGCAACCCATATCAACATCCCAGGAGCTTGAAACCATCATCTCAAGAAGGAGTTTGACAATGCCTAAAGATTTTTAGGGTTTTTTCCAGTTGCAGAGTTTGGAGCTCAGTGGATCTGATGTTGTTGTTTCTGAACAAGCCTTGATGCTGCTAATTCCCAAGGTATGTGAGATGTATGGTTGAGCATGATGCAGGCCAGAGTTGCAGAGCTGCCTGTAAGAAAACAAGAGGATCAGGGTTTCAGATTAGAGATGGTTTTGAGAAGGAAGGAAAAGATTGGTGGGTGTACCCAAAAGCTATTCGATGTGCAACTTCCAGGGCTTGCCAATGCTCATCAGGATTGAAGTATGTCTGCACCAGCATTGCATTCAAGAGGCGGAATGCCAAGCACAGCCTCCACACCCACTTCTCATTCCAAGCTGCAAGAAGATGATGATGGTGATACCCCTTTACTCTCCGTGTTTTGGTCACATCGTTTCCTTCTTCTTCTTGCTTCTGTTCCTTCCCAATCTCTTGACCACCTTGAACAACAGCAGTGCGACGACGCATCGTCATCATCATCATCGCTCATTAGCTCATCCTTGTTGAAGCAGAGCCAATTGCTCCTTTCCAAGTCCTTCTGCGACTTGATCTGGGAGTTACCCACGACTACTGTAGAACCTGCTTCGCTGACCCAGGACTGCTGCAACAACTGGGTGAAGAAGAAGAGTTGAGGAGCTTCTCTGTTGAATCGCTCTACAACACATGATGTCCCATTTCGTTGCGGCAATCGAGGTAAACCCTAAACCCTACACCCTCAGGGTTTTCGAGAGATGTGGATCGTCATAGTCAAGATCCTGGTCACAGGCTTGATCGATCCTTTCTTCATCCTACATGACTATGTTGTCCGCAGGGAAGGACGGATTTTCAGTGGCACTCATGAAGCTCGAACAACATTATTGCGCATGGTTCCGATGCGAGTTTTCTTTTGTTGTACAACAAGAACACCCTGGAACTTTGTTTTGAGAATTGGGTAGCAACAGGAGGAGGAAGAGGAGCAGAGGAGGATTATCTGAGCAACACAAAACTGACATAAAACAAAGTTCAGGATCCTGTGGTGTGCTCTCTCAAGCTCTGGTGGGTGCTTTTCATTCCTTCACACATGATCAGACTCTTTGGTGCTTGCTTCCTGAGTGAGCATTCACACCAAGAACTGTCCTGCCAAGAGTGATTGTGGGGGTGAAATCATCAACTAATGCACGGTGGATACATCATTCTTTCTTGTCTGTAGCTTTCTTTGATCGGGAGATGAAGAATCATGGCAGACCGAGCATCTGAACTTCTTGCTCACTACGATCCTGAGCCTTCTTGTTTCTTAACAGCATCTGTGGTTTGGATGTTTGTGTGGGTGCCCGTGCAGTTGTGGCAGATGTGTTCAGCCATGGAAGAGGAAAAAATACTTTGGTGGGAATCACATGCATTTTCATTTCTAGAGATTGCAAGAAGGAATATACTATGAGACTGGACCCACGTGAGGATGGCAATGTTGTCGCTCTCTGCCTGTGCAGAGAACCTTCAGGTTACTGCATTCAACGATTCATCCGAGTTTGTACCAACCTTTCAGGTACGAAAGCAGCATGACCACATCATGCGGGGCCTACACAGAAATAATAAATTTCATGACAAGAATGCATCTTTTGTTAGAATTCTGATAGATTTTTATTAGTAAGAGTAGGAGACCATGTCTGAGAACAAAGTCTGCTGTAATAAGTGTCCTCACACAGCTAACTGCATTTCTTGTCAGATGATGGAGCAAGATCCATGTAAACAGCTTGGTTGACTGTTGTGGATGACTCCTAGCAGGCTCTCTGTATGTGTACCCCACTCTGCTCAGTGCAAGTGAGTCATGAGAACCACTAGGCCATTGGCTTCATATCCGTGTTGTTGCAATGCAAATCTAGCACATGTACTGTGGCCATTTGCAAAGCTTCCTCACTGTGGTGTCGATGCCAGACTTGACCTGAAACATTGAGCCAAGTCGCTTGTATTGGTCACAAAACAAAAGCCTGTGTTGTTGTATTCATTAACTATTGTTACAAGCACTTGATGCAGAAATCGTCAAATTGCAGATAGCATTTACAGAAGTAGTGTTTTATTCTGTTTTGATTGTACATGTCACGATTGTTCTACTGTTGGTGCTTTAGGCACAGTCAATGATTCAAGTCTCTGGGTTTTCTTGTTTGTTCTTAAATGACCTCCATAGCAATATTGTTCTTGACCATGTTCTTCTGTCATTGTGATGTCTTTGGGTTTTTATAGGTTTTGCATATATGGATTGTATGATGCAGATAGGGGGCCAGGAGTGGCAGCACTAGCAATGCCCATCATCTTCATCAGGCACAATGAAAGGAATACCTGTTACAAGAAATGCTGTACAACCTCATGGAATCCTGCCAAATACTTACTATGAATACTGTACCATACACTGTACCATACCTTGTGCTCACCTGCAGTAGAGGAGTATCAGCAAGGTGTAGGCAATGTTCAGAGTCTCAAGCACTGGGAGCTGGCTGTTCCTTGTTAATCCACCAGCCAACATGAATGGTGCTCCTCCCATGTTGAACCTCTAGAGGCATACACATCAGTTTGTGCTTGAAAAGGCCTCCAGGGCAATGGCATGGAAATGTCTTGCTTGCATTGATGAGTGGAGCCAATGGTGTGCTTCTTCTCAAGGACATCATCAGGGGAGCATTGTAAGTTGGAAGCACAAAATGTTCATGTCTGCAGAGCTCAAAGTTTCTTACAGTCTCCAGAAGGGAGAGACTTATCACTTTGTGTCAAGATCAGAAGAGGAGGCAGAAATATAAACAGAGAAACAGGACTCCACAACTCATCTTTTGGAGGAGGGGTTTGATCTCAGTGTTGGCTTTACCAATTGCATATGGCTGGTGTAGTCACTTGGAATAGATGTACATCTTTGTTTCCTATCTACAGTGGGCTGACCAAGTTTGTATATCATTAGGTTTGAATGTAGATTCTGCAAGCTTGAGTGGTCTTGTGGTGGATGATCACATTTGGGTAGGTCTTATAGGTATTATGTGGCATTCGACAGATATTGTATAGCCATGATTCAAGTATCACCTGTTCGGTTCTGCAACATTTGGTTCCTTTTTTTTTCCTGTACAGTTCACCATGCTTCTAAAGTAGTAGCTGATCTAAGTGGAACAGAGGCACAACAGGGTAGAACTTGTACAAGGGACAAACTGAATTGAGAAGGTTGTCTGCACAGGGGGAGGAGACATTAACACAAGATCACAGAGATGCAACTCTGCTATGATCATTATGTTGGTCAGATTCTATTTATGTGTCAATGATGACAAAAATTTCCTGTCCTGTGAATTCAAATTAATGTGTTTGTAAGACTAAATTTCAACACAGAACCAACTTCCACTGAAGAAGTAGAAATTACAAGACTGGAAGAGAAAATGGATAGTGTAACACTGTTAAGGGGAAAATCTACTCTTAGAAAGTGAATATGAGAAATAGCAAAGATTGGGGCAAATGAAGAGTTGGGCTAGTCCTGATTACCAAACAGACAATTGAGCAGCCTCCAAAGGATTCTTCTCCATGTTATCTCTCAAAGCCAAGTTCATCAAAAGACAGTGATTGCATAGATCACAGTTTATGAGTGCCGATGATGTCTGCGTCTATTTGAAGGATTTGAATCAGTGCTTGTGGTAGAAATACTGTCTGAGTCCTTGTGACGGTGCTGGCGATGATGCTGCTCCTTATGATGATGATCTCTGTGGTGGTGATGATCAGACCTACCT
>Ga0116231_10004190_pt1 | contig 29375 bp, 22 predicted proteins | sample S1TSphgellanicum_2_FD_89695 | JGI IMG/M metagenome (GOLD analysis project Ga0116231, IMG submission 89695) | Host-associated microbial communities from peat moss isolated from Minnesota, USA - S1T2_Fd - Sphagnum magellanicum MG | ecosystem: Host-associated > Plants > Peat moss > Unclassified...
AATGACTTGTAGGACTCTTAGCTCATCGGGCTTGTCTTATTGGGCCAACAATTTCTAGGACCCTTGGCTTATTGGGCTTGTCTTATTGGGCCAATGACTTGTAGGACTCTTAGCTCATCGGGCTTGTCTTATTGGGCCAACAATTTCTAGGACCCTTGGCTTATTGGGCTTGTCTTATTGGGCCAATGACTTGTAGGACTCTTAGCTCATTGGGCTTGTCTTATTGGGCCAACAATTTCTAGGATCCTTAGCTTATAGGGCTTTTCTTATTGGGCAATGATTTCTAGGACCCTTAGCTTATTGGGCTTGCCTATATAGGACCCCCATGGACCACTCATGAGCCTAAAAATGGGAGCCCCAGTCCTTTGTCAAGTGAGTGAGTAAGACAGATATCCCATTAGGCTCACACACACACACACACAAAAGACCACTGTGAGCTAAAGAACCCTAGGATTTGAGGGTCCTAATGTCTGGCTTTAGCGCCCTGTATAGGCCCTAAGGCCCTGGATAGGCCCTTCCCCTGGTGCCTTTGTCCTGTACGGGAAAGCCCTCCTTGCCCGAACAGGCTCTTCCGCCTCCTTCCTTCCTCCCGCAAGCAACTCTTCCGATCACACCAGCCGTGCTGCCGCGAGAAACCGAGAGATTGGCGAGAGAGAGAGAGAGAGAGAGAGAGAGATTGGAAGGAGCGCTGTAAATCGTGGCAAGGGAGATGGTAGTTAGTCGTCAATGCAACAAAGAGTTTCTACAATCGGTGGAAAAAGTGCAGTTGAGGGACGGGGCACCTGCTGCTGCTGCTGCTGACGCCGCCTGGTTGTCTTCGTAACTGTAAACCCTGGGCGCAGCCGAGAGAGAGAGAGAGAGAGAGAGAGAGAGAGAGAGGCGGAGATGAAAACTGGAAAGTTGTGAGACAAGGCAGTATGACTGACTGACATTATTGTCTCCCCCAAATTTGTAGGATTCTGAAGCTTTGAGGTTTTGTGTACGTATTAATGCTCGTCGCCGTACACGGATTGGACCTGCGGCGATCTTGAAACCACAACTGTAAGCAGTTTTATCAATTGCTCGCTGTTTTTTTTTTCTTGGGGTGTCCAGGTGTTTAATCTGTTGCTGCTGAGACAATACCTAGTTGGAGATAGATTTGACTTCACATGTTTTGCCTTTTGCCATATGAGCTAATGAGGAAAGAGGCACACCTTGAAGAAGATATAACGTGGAAGAAGAATATATCGCAATGCATCCGTGTTTCTCAGCGTGAAAAACAAACGGTATCATCTGTGATTGAAATTTGTGAATTTTCCTTTGTGCGTGAAGAATATGTGCGCCTGCCTGCTGCGATGACTTTGGCGTTCTCTGCAATGTCCGAAGCTTGCAAAAACCGTTTAAAAACCTAAGCCTAAGATATAGGATATTTTGAGGAGGCAGCTGTGTGTATGACAAATCAAGCATTCACTGTGGGGTTGCAGTTTCGTTGTTAACATGGTTTATGTGCGACCTTTCAGAAGGAATACAATATTATTCTTTGCCAACAGTTTGCTGACCACACCAGTGCTCCTACACTTCCTCACTTGCAAACCCTTTTGTGAGTGTTTTTACTGCACGAATTCGTCCAAGAATTAGGCATCTTTGGGTTGTCTTTGTTTTCCCTAGCCAGGTTATCATTTCCTCTAGGTGTTGTTCTGCATGTTGGTTGACAAAGGTTATATTTCTTGTTCATTCTGTGCCAGCTCCTCAAATGTATCCTGACATGCAAGTTGCGTCTTAGAAGCTTACATGTAGTTTACGTGCTAGTAATGTTAACACGACTGGTTGGCCATTCCTCAACTGAGAGAGTACATGGTGAGAGCAGAGATAGTGGGGAGGATGAAAGAGGATGCATGCTATTTATGCGGAGGTGGTGATCAATCATGCCTGGAATTATTGGAATTGGTTGGCTCTGTGCTCTTTCTGACATCCCCCTGTTGCCATCAGGTGCAAAGTCTCTACTGATATCAAGCCAAGGCACCCACAATCAAATGAGTACCTGCTTCTTCTCCTGCTGCTCCCTCCTAATGCCGAAAAGATTATAACTTGTTTTCCAAGACCATTCTCATTTTTCCGTATGTTTCTGACACTATTATAATCTGCCTTACTCTGATCAGATAGCTCCTTGTGGGTGGCATATGCATCTGGTGTGAATTTGATAGGCCGCTTATTATCTGAGCTAAGTTTGATCAGAATGTTGTCTGGCCCTAAAATCTGAAACTGCAGTTTTTATATACCCATGTCTAACACTCCCTGGGTTTCTCACTTTTGTGGCTTTGGAGGGAGGCCCCTTTGCCATGTAGGTTCAAGAACATGCCATAGAAGAACTAGGACTCACATTGGAATAGAGCTTCACATTATGCCTTTCTGGTTGCCATGCAGGGAAGAAAGGGATAGTGATGTACAAGAGCCAGCTACAAGAATTTGCCCAGAAAGCTGGGTTCACGCCCCCCCTCTATGAGTTTGTGAAGGAGGGACCATCGCATGAACCTCGGTTCAAATCTATGGTCACTGTGAACTCTGTTACATATGAATCAAATCTTGTATTTCCAAATCTTAAATCAGCTGAGCATGCAGCTGCAAAAGTGGCCCTCAATGCCCTTTTCCCAGCTTATGGGGTTGCTCCCAGCCCAGTGGTAAGCCTTCTGCTTCTGGAAGTGATGATTGATGTTCTATGTGCTGTCTTCTCTAAATGTCTTCCTAGCATAGACCAGGTGCATAAACTAAGATAGCTCTATGCCGTGCATGACTGCAGCATGAATCAGGCTTATGCAAAAATTTATTGCAAGAATATGCACAGAAAAATGGTGCTCCTTTACCTGTTTACCACACTGCACGTTTAGGAGAGGACCATTCTCCTACATTTACTTCCACTGTAGAAATTGGTGGAGTAAATTACAGTGGTGGTGGAGCGAAGAATAAGAAAGAGGCTGAAATAAAAGCTGCCCGAACTGCTCTTCTTGCCATTCAGTCCACCCCAGCTTGTAAGTTTTCAAAATAAAGGGTTGCAGGATAATTGTCTTACGGAAGGAGAACCAGCTATAGAAAAATATCTTTATTTGTGTCTCTGCAGTTCAGTTGATTCAGAAGGTCATGTGCTGCTGCAAGTTAGGATCAGAATTCTCTTACCTTTTGTGTGTTTACTGTTGTGCTCTGGTGTTGGGTGAGTGACAGGTGTAGCCTTGCCTCCTATTGAATTGCCAGCTCCACATTATCAGGTGGGTTTGGTTTTGTAATTATTTCTTTGGGGACATATTCCAGTTGGGTGTTGACATCAGAGTATGATGAAAAGATGGTTTCTAACTCAGTGTTTTGTGACTGGCATGTCTTGTGAGGCATTGTATGCAGGTTGCAAACCTCATCAAGGGCCACAAGAAGGGGAGAAAAAGACTTAGGGCAAATCAGCAGTTGTTTGAGGAACCAATAGCTTCTCGGATGAGGGTTACAGAATGTGGCACTCCTCAAGTTCCCCAAGTGGGATCGACAGAGCTTGTGCAAGAATGGAATGATCACACCAATCAAACCACTGACACCCTGGAAGTATCAAAGCAGGGTGGGCTGGGCAATAGTCAGCTCTCAAGAGAGGTCCCAAAGGTGTTTGCTGCAGAGATACAAACTGAGACATATGTGCAACAAGGAGTTGAAGGACAGAACGTTGGTGTTGTTAAAGACCACAACATATCTGTGGTGATTCCTGGAATAACACCAATTCAGGAAGCAGCATCACCAAGATTGCCGTCTACGCTGACAGCAGCCTCACATATTCCAGAAGATGTACAAACCGGTGCTCCAGAGATCAACATTGAGCTTCAAAAGGATTTAGAAGAGGCAATAGCTGCTTCACAGCTGGCCACTTCTGGTACAGCTTAAACAAAGTATCTGACAGACTCTTTGGTACATTTTATTGTCCTGTCAATGTTGAGTTAGACATTCTCTCAAGTTGGGTCCATTTCCACAAGCTACCATAAGCAGTCTTACAACTACTATCTCTCTGAACCGCTCTTGCTCTGTTCAAATTGGGAACATGACCAGAAGGCTCTGGCAATGCGGATTCTCACACACACTGGCATTATGATTTTCTCTTGTTGTGTATAAAATGTTGGTCAAGAGGTACGACTCCTCCAGTTTTGTCACTCGATTTGTCAACCAATTCTAGGGTTATGTGAAAGCTGCAGTCTATGGGCCAAGGGTAGGTAAATATGACATGTGCTGGAACATCTTGTGCTTGTAGTCATATACCACATTGCACAGTGCAGGAACCAATCGATTGTCTGCTAATTGAGACCTTTCTTATCTAAAGGATCGAATCAAATATTTTTAGGAGCACTGTGGTTGCCTTCATTAGTTTTGTGTCATGACTTGCTGCCCATGACATCAAAAATGTGGAGTAGTGCGTTAGACATATTAGTCTCACGGTCAGTCTGCAGAGACAATGAGCATTTGGGTCAAAGTTGTTATGCATTGTCCAGGTTAATGCATTCATAGGAGCTCTCCCCCTTCCAGACATATCAATGGCACTGTTCACTGTCTGGAGGCAAACTTATAGCAATGTGAACATGGGTGTGTTTTTTCATTGGGTTATGCACACAAATTAATGCTTGTGTGGTGAAGAGTTTTGTACAAGAAATCTTGATATCTTGTACATGACATTTGTATTTGAGTACAGGTTTTGTACTTTAGCGGTAGAAGTTTTTGGACGTTTACACAAACAAGCTAATGGTTTCTTGCAGGGTTGTGCCCATAACATATGGACGATGAAAGGTCTACAAGGTTGGCAGAAGTTTTTGGTTGTTTACACAAGCAAGCTAATGGTTTCTTGCAGGGTTGTGCCCATAACATATGGACGATGAAAGGTCTACAAGGTTGGCAGAAGTTTTTGGTTGTTTGCTCCAGGTATATGAGTAATTATGATGTCAATGTATGCTTTGGCTAGCTAGGTTTCTTAATAATAGTTTTCATTATTCTTTACCTTTGGTTCTTACCTTTCACTTTTAGTCCTTTTGCTTCCCTTGTCTTCTTGTTTCCTTGGAATAAAGTTGGCCATGTTTACATCATTTGTACTAGAATGAGCTCCCTCAAAATTAGACACAACTATTTTCCCTTGTTCTTGCCTCTTTCTTTTCTTCCTCAACTTCCCATTTGCTCTATCCAAACTAGGCATGGTGTTGATGGTCACAAGGATGTTGTTTTTCATGATTTGCCATGATTGATGTTCTAGTCACACAAAGCAACTCTTTGTAGTAGATTTGCCAAACATCATGGGCTTTATTGAAAACTTCACAACTATTTTTGCCCTATGTAATTATGTTGTTAATTGCAAGTTTTAGATTTCAACTTCATTATATTTACACATCCCAACAAACTTTTAATTTTCCAAGTTGTGAAAAAATAGCCTAGGTGACTATTTATGCCCAATATATGTTTGACAAGTGGTAGCCACACGTGGTTTAAAAGGTGAATAACTACCTACTTGGGTTTAGAAGGGGAGAAACAATGGCCACTAAGTTAATTGTTGAGTACAAAACTTGTGGTTACACAATTCAACCATGGTAAATTCTACAAGCAACCAAATTCAAGTTGTAAGATGAAAATTGGCAACCAACTCATGAACAAAATAACATTTAAACACCCACAACATGAACTAAGTAGAAAATCAACATATCTCTATTTTCTTTGTTTTGGTGTAACAAACTTAATACTAAGTGCCTTCAACCTTGTCCTTCCTAAGGGAATTGAACCCTAGTCATTATGGACCTTACCCACTTCAATTGGAAAATACATGTTTACAAAAACAAAAGTTAAAACAATATAACATACATATTAAAAAACTTGTAGCAATGTGAGGTTAATACTTGTAAAATATCTAATGTATTCATAACCATAAAAACAAATGTAAGGTTCGAACATTCAATTCATGGCCCTTTTTCACATTTAAGATTATGATTGCGATATCAAATTGAACGGTTTCGAAGGTAAATTTTTTAAAATAATTTTGCACATACATGTGCATAGTGAGATTTAAATGCATTGTCAACCTATTTTTCAATTTACTTTACACAAAACTCAAGGTGAAAAAACACCTCTTGTCTTTCACACTACCTAATACCATAGTCATTAACAATTCAATTAACTCAAAACATTTAGATAGTTGATGTGCAATGAGTTGGTTGTTCCATAACATGCACTGCATTTTCATACATAGATTATCATTGTGAGGTAGTTTGATGACAACTTGGGAATTATTTTGTATTGCAATCTTAAAGAAAAAACACTTATGGTCTAGTAACTTTTCATTAAAGATAAACTAGATGAAAACTTGATGCAAACCAACATTCTTCCCATAGTAGTAATGGGCTTGTAGAATGTTAAATGGCACAAGAAATGTGTGTTTCACTTTTGATAGAGCCCAAAATTGTGAAAACATAATGTTCGTGATATACATGGTATCTTGAACAGAAAAAACTTTTTTTTCAATTCTTCAATGAGACCCAAAATAACACTAGTGTATTACTTCTTCACATCTTCAATTACAATCACCAATCAACTTTAAAAACTAAACCGAAGACCCTTGTTATAGAATCTTACTTGTGCACCATGACAATACACTCAAAAAATTGGAATGTTACAGTTTCCAAAGGAGAATTAAAAACAATAATCTAACTCATGTTCAAAGCTTCATTCTATGTTTAGTAATGGAAAAAAATGTTAATTACTTTGATGTATACTTAATGGCTAGATCATAATACATTTGGTCACAAAATTACATATGTAGATACATTGGGTCTAACTAAACTTTGACAAATTTTGAACACATTTGAGCCTTGGAATTATGAATGTTAGACCTAAAAAGCCTCAACATTGCATAGTAGTTCCAAACATTACTAGAATTCCTAGATTTTATAACTATTATTTATAACTAATTTCCAGTTGCATGCAATTACAAATTCATGTAGTTGCTTAAAACAAGTTGCACACAACATTTAGTTGCATGCGACATTACATATGCAACATGTATATATAATGTCAATATATGTGTTCATCCATATAGATCAATTCAAATGTAATTGCACCTTATATGCAACTATTCTTGTAACTACAGTGCAATTAATTGATGTATGGCATGTGTTTTTAAATTTGACAAATTACTTGCATGACACATGTAATTTTTAATTATTAATGTGTTTTCAAAATTAAAAATTCATTGAATTATTTTCAATTGTCAAATTTTTTTCATTATGATGATGACACATGGCACACCATGGAAGATTCATTGACAATTTGACATGTGTCCAATTTTAGCACTAATTATGGTGACACATGGCAATTTTAAAGCCCACTTATCCTTTTTTTATAATAATTAATGAAACCTGGATCATCCAATTTAAAGTTAATAAGATGTTGACACATGGTGCTTAGGTATGTAGGTAATTATTACGCCCTACTATGTAGATAGGTAGGTTGAAAGGTAGGCTTAAGTTAAATAAGTAGGTTTAGAATTATATTTTTGAGTTTAACCATTTAAGGTCAAGTTTTTTTTATTAATTCATCCCCAATGGCATTTAGTACTTGATTTGTGAATACGACTATTGCACCTATTTATATAGTGTTCAAAATTGGATTGAAGGCAAAAAGATATGGGATAAAAAGTTCAGTTATGAGCATCACCAACTTAATTGCACATTAGATGCAACTACTATATTAATATTTATGTTATGTATTACCTTAGATTACTTACAAATTATATATCAATATATAGAAGTAATAATAACTAATAGGTAATAATAATATTTTTGGTGTTAAAATAATGATATTAATTATTATAGCTATTATATATTATAAATAATAATAATATATAATATTATTGCCTAATTCAAGTTAGTAGGTAGTTAATTTAAGTTAGAATATTTATAAGTTAACTGATGTATCCTACTAGCCATAGGTATATTAACATAATTAATAATAATACAAATAGATATAATTCTTGTTTTAATAAACTTTTAATAAAAATGATTACTTATAATATTTAATCATTAATATTATAATATCAATAAAATAATAATAATAATAATAATAAGTAGTAATAGTAGTAGTATTAACTAATCATATGAATATTCATCTTTACTATATCACCAAGTTTAAGGAAGGTGGGGCATTTAAAAATAGTGCGGTTGGAACTTTATTGATTTTTTATTTTATTATTTGTTTCATCAAATTTACATTAAAAAAAATTCCAAATAAAATCCACAAATAAAATAGGTTGAATTTTCTTAAAGTTTTGCTTACCAAATAATATTATTTAAATATATTTGACAAATAAAAATTGAAAACTTACAATATATATTTTAACCATGATTAGTTTAATGTAAGTTAATTTGACCATGGTTAATTTAACTTAAGTTAATTTGGCCATGGTTAATAAAGCTTCCTAGTTAGTTTAGCCATGGGTAGTTTAACTTCCTATTTAGCTTGTTATTGTAACCAATATGGTTAGTTTAATCAAGATTTAACTTAGTTTTATCTTTGGTTAGTTTGAGTTTAATCTATGTTTAACCAACGTTTAGTTTTGGCTAGCCTTAATTAGCATGGGTTTTGCTTTAGAGATATAGTATTATTATATATAGTCTAAGTAGATATTAGGTTTACTAACATAGGTATGTATTAACTTACGATATTATTTTTATGACATGTGTCCATATTTTACACCATTAGTTACATGTTAGTTGCAACACAACCATACAACCCAAAAAATATATGATTTCAATTTTGTAGTTGCAAATGACAATTAGTTGCATAATGATTGGTTACATATGACGTGATTTCGATTATTAAAATTGATTTTAACAACAATGTTTGTTGATTGGTCCTTAAACAAAAGGGCATGCTTTTCTTTCAATTGTTCAATAACACATGATTTGGAATCTTGGAAAACTATGACACCATCTATGCCAAAACATATTAGTTTTGAACCTAATTTTGACTTAGAAAGCCTTCCATATTGTAGCAAGGCATGCATAGTTAACTTGGTGAGATTATTTGTAAAATCACAATCCGTAACTTGTGTAAACATAGGAGGAGATTTGTTTCCACCCTTCCACCGTAAACACATGTAAACTTATTCAACTTTAATAATTGATAATTGTGATTTCATCACAACTCACAACAATAAATTGGGCTTTCTACATCATCATACACATGGACCACAAAACCACTTTGTGCATACATTCTACCATACTCCAAATTCTTTTTTGTTTTTTTAACATGTTAACTTCTAAAACTTATGAAATAATCTTAATATGCATCACAAATGTGCAAACTTGACCTTGTAGTGGTTAACATGTTTTTTTTTCAAACCATTGAATTTGGGAATAAACAACTTATCATGACATTGCACAACATTATAAATCTTGCACCTTACCATATTCAACCTACCATTTTCCCCAACCATAACTTCTACCCATGATAATTTTGTCATCTAAATGTCTTCAAACACTCAATTCAACTCCCATTAATTTATTTGAGTTCTTTTAATTATAAGATTATTTGGATGTAGAGGTTCCAAAGGGTGATTTTTTTAACAACAATACTTGAGGTTGATGCACCTTTGGTTCTTTCTAGCAAATTTTCAACCTTACCAATTGAACCTTCAAAATAAGAATACATGATGACTGAAGTGGACTTGCATTATTATCAAGACATGTTTTAAATGCAATGTCAAAGAAAACAATTGCTTGCACATAAAGTTGTTCGATGATTTCAAATGAGGCATGATCTTTTTTTTTTTACACATCAAGAAGTTTTTATAATACAACAAAACAATAATACGAAAACAAGCAACAACATTTGACAAAAAAATAGAACTAATTTATTGAATTATTAAGTACTAACATTCCAAAAGTGACGCATGAACTTTGAAAGCACTGCCAAAGTTCAAAAAAACCATGCAATTCACATAAAACTTGGAAGCAATTGGAATTGAATAAATATTCAAACTAGGTAAAATCCTTGTACTTAACCTAAATGTTAGAACAATTGTTGTGAAGGACACAAATGTTTGGAGTTTGAATCAAAGTTCTAACAAATTGATCTTAACCCTTTCTATAGATTTGCAAATCTCACCCAAAATTTGTATTCTCCAAAGCTTGGATGATACAAGTTTGAAATGCAAGTTCAAGAGAGATCACAATTCATTCAAAAAAGTCAAAATTGAAAGCTACTTCACAAAAATTAAAACATGTATTGCGATAACCAACAGAACTCCTATGAACTTGATGAAAACACGTGATTAAACTTTCATGAAAGTGTGTGAACTTAACGTTCACGAAGGTTGTGCTAAAAAAATGCAATGTTATGAATGAAGCACTATTGAAAGCAACCATAACCAACCCTATCAATGCCATTCCTTCAAGAACAACATCCAACCATTGTGAGTGAATATTTTTACGCATGATACCTCTCCACAATTGATCAAATAGGTGACCTTAAAAATTTGCATGTTGTTAGAAATTATGCAATTTTGACAAAACGTAAAACACTCAAAGAAAATTAGAAAATGTATGTGGAAGGGACCTTATATCCATGAATTTTTCTCCTAGAAATTAGGAGGAATATTATGCCTAATCCTCAAGGGTGAGAAGGAAATTATGCCTACTTATATGTGTAAGAACCCTCCCACTATTGAAGAGTAGGCATAAGAACCCTCCTATTCATGTGCCTCATGATCTACATAGGTTTGGTTTATGATAAATTTTGCATCATGCCTTAGGTAAAGCCCATGGGCTAAGGACATTACCAAAACACAAGGCTGAACTCAACTATCACCTTTTCCTAGGCCCTTTGTATTCATAATGCCCCACCCTAGGGCTTTACATTACATAAAAATTGCCCTAATTTTAGGTAGGGTGGTTGAATGTGCAATTTTCTTTGTCAAATTAATGCAAACATTCACGCCACAAAAAAATAAAAATAAAAATGGCTGCCAACATAACTGTATAACTAAATCTCAAGTTTCAACACAAGCCAAAAAATATCATCTTTCAAAAATCCTCATATTAAAAAAATAGACCTATTATGACCTAGGGGGCCAAAATCCCTTAAGCTACCCACCGTGGCCGGGGCGGCCGATTCCCGCTGGCGGAAAACACCATTGGCGCGTGCAGAATGGGCAAGTAGAGGCCAAGGGCAGAAAGAACGTTCTTTAAGACGTGCTAACGCTTCGTAGCGCTCTGCACAGACACAGTATGGCTTTCTGCTGCGGGCGACCTTGCGGGGCTGCTGGCACTGCTGGTGCTGCTGCTGCGGCGATGGGGATTGCTGTCGCCTCTTGCCGCTTCCTCTTCACAGATGCTAAGCTCAAAGGCAGTGCCTGGCTTTCGGAAAGGTTACAATTGGAAACCCATCAGATTGAAGTTCTCTCCACTGCTCTTGTTGCTCAGGATTCGTAATTTGCAGGTCTCTTACCTCATCATGTAAGTTAGAGGATGCAGAGAGGTTTTTTTTTTTTTGGGGTGGGCCTGTTCTCTTCTGCTCTGCCAATGCTGCAATGGATTAGAGCGATTCCTTTAGATTGTCTTTTGAGAGTTGTGAGGCAGGCGTGCGTGCGTGCGTGCGTTTGTGCTTGAGTTTTCGGGAAAAGAACAGCCGAAATTCTTGGTCTAAAAAGACTTGGAGAATTATGACTGTTGCGTATGTATTATGTCGACTCTCGTCTTCTTGAAGATATGGTAATGTCTTTTTAGCGGAATTTTAGGTTGGAGAGGGATTGTTTGAGAGAATAGGACTGTTTTCTGAGAGCCGATATCTGTGATTGAGTGGTACTGGGACGATTTCGATATTGTGGGGAAGTCTCTGTTCGTTGATTCCTAGACAGATTGGTTTTTACCAAACAATGTTTTTTGGGAATTGCAGAGTGTGGGATGCGGTTGTTGTTGGAGGAGGCCACAATGGTCTCACGGCGGCAGCGTACCTTGCCCGTGCGAATCTCCAGGTGGCAGTGCTAGAGAAGCGGCATGTACTGGGTGGCGCAGCAGTCACGGAGGAGATTGTCCCGGGGTTCAAATTCTCAAGAGCTAGCTACCTTCAGAGCTTACTTCGGCCAGGCATTATCCAGTAAGCACAACAGAAAATCCACCATTCCACCTTTGGAATTTGAGGTTCTGGACCACATACGCATTTCTTTTCAAGAGTGTCACATCAGAGATTAACACTCAGACATGGGGGGGTGGCAGGGAGCTTGATTTGCAAAGGCATGGTTTGAAGTTGCTGCCAAGGAATCCATCCTCATTCACTCCAACTGTAGATGGCCGCTTTCTTCTCATGGGTCCTGATGCTTCACTGAATGAGACAGAGATATCAAAGTTTTCTGAAAATGATGCTAAAGCATATCCAGAGTAAGTCTTTTGAATCTATCAACATTAGAGGGTGATGGGGCAGTAATGGAATGGAGATGATCTGTGCTATGTATATTGCACATGCTTGTAGAGAAAACCTTTCATGGCTGTGACTACTTGATATTGGTTTGGTATTCAGATATGAACGGCAACTAGAAAAGTTTTGTTCAGTGATGAGTCCACTGTTGGACACAGTGCCTCCGGAGATGGGCATAAAGAAGGGTTTGCTGAAGGGAAGAATTTGGGATGGTTGGTCCAAGACCAAAGTGCTTGGGGGTTTGTTGAAACGCTCAGCAAAGTTGGAGCAAAAAGACATTGCGTGAGTGGACAGGTTTTTAATTGATATCTTGTCATGGATGGCCACTTTCTTTATTTCCATCTTTCAAGGTCTTGAATGTGCTGCACAGTATGGACTTTTCAAGGACTGATTTGTTTTGCTGTTGACAGCTGATTGGTGGTTGGGTGGTTGTGGTTCTTCTGCATAGAGCCTTTGTGGAGCTGCTGCTTGCCCCAGCTTCTAAAGTTCTCAACAGCTGGTTTGAGGTACCCTTCTAAGACACTGGGGACTCAGTGACCCTTCCAACCCTCATTGTTATTTGACAAGAAGGCTAGACTGCACAAAGTTAAATCAACTGAGAAGATGACTCAGCCTTCACATTGAGTTAGGAGAGGTGTTTGGAAAGCTTTACAATTGTTCAATTTCTGTAGATTGATCGATCAAGGGAGAGTTATTATGAAAGTGGTGGTAGGTCTGTTCTGATGCACTTATAAAGAGTGGGAGTCACAGAATCATTTCCTGTCACTACCTCAGAGAAAGCTCCAGTTTGTATTCAGCTGTTCTACACACTTTGACAATGATGCTCCAGTGTTGGGTATGGTGGTGAAGTTGTGAAAGCTCATACAATGGTCAAATCTGCTATGTGGGGACTGCAGTCAGATGTGCTGAAGGCAACATTGGCAACTGATGCAGTTATTGGAGCAATGGTTAGTGGTTTCAACCTTAGTTACAAATTGGAGTCTAAGGATAGGGATCCAGAGGAATGAACTAGATTCCAGGAAAAGATATTCTGACTTCCAATTTTTTTCATGCAGGCAAGTGTTCATACACCTGGCAGTGGATATGTGCTATTGCACCATGTGATGGGTGAAACTAATGGTGCTCGCGGCATATGGTCGTAAGTGTCTTCCTTGCTTTCTCAATTGGCTAAAAGTGGAGATGGTAATCTTTTCTCTGCATTGCTCTACTGTTCTCTTTTGAGGATGCTCATGACCTAGGACACCCAGGTTCGACATGTGTTACTGGAATTTTACTAAGATATTAAATCTAAGGCAGAGCATGTTGTGATTGGCTGCTTATTTCTCTAACATCAAATGGCTGTAATTCATCATGAATGCTTTGCAGACAACAACCTTCTGTTGTCAAATTCCCTAGTAGTCTCCTTAACAGTTGATTTGGTCTGGACTTGTGTTAGAAATGAGCAGTGTGCATTTGACAAGGACCTTCCTGTGGAGATTCACATGCTCTTCTGATGTATATCTGCTCATATACTAAGGAAATTAGTTGCAATTGGCAGGTATGTGGAAGGAGGAATGGGGTCTGTGTCAATGGCCATTGCTAGAGCAGCACAGGAAGCTGGTGCAACCTTAGTTACAAATGTGGAGGTTATGAACCTTCCTATAATGCTTTCGCTGCCAAATTGGAAAATACCTCACAATGGCATATGTCATCTTGCAAACTGCACCTGGGAGAGGGAGGGATTAATGTACAATCCTATCATGTATGATATACATTGAAATTGTTGCTTATTTTGCAGGCAAAGCAATTTTTGGTTGAAGAGCAATTTGAGAATATTGAGCGAGCAGTCACTGGGGTAAGCATCTTCTATACTGTGTATACTAGTTTGTATTGTAAAGGTTTTCATAGTGGTTATCTTATCACTTGTGAGTTATATGATGTTCAAAGTTTCCTCCTGCAAATAATACTATGTTACTATGATGGTGAACATGAGGACTGCAACTACTGTGGAGAGAGTGATTTGTCAGTAAAAAAGTTGTGTAATACTGCAGAAAAAATGACTGAAATCCAGTTCTTGAGATAGGCCTGGTTTGGTTAGTGGTCAGGTTGTTCTGGCTGATGGAACAGTTGTACGAGCAAAGCAAGTTCTCTCAAATGCTACACCAGCTGTTACATTCTTGGTAATCAACTCTCTACTTCCTAGCCATGTAATACTTGTTGCATCTATACATTCTGATGTCAGTATGCTACTTGTGTCCTCAACAGAAGGTGTGCTCATGAGATGAGGCATGATGAGGATCTCCTGTGATGTGATCTACTCTCTATGTAGGCCTCCCTATGTCTTCAGCTTAGATGCCTGCTTGTACAGGGACATGCTAAAATGAAATGAAGCTTACCCTCACAAGCTAATTGCAGCTTGAATGAGGATACAATTGACTTTTCTTATTAGGTATGTCTCTTGGGTGCAAGCCAACATCATAAACGAGTCTCCCAACTGCTTCCAGAAAAACCCAGCCTGCAGATTTTATATAATGGTTTGCCAGAAATTTGTGGCAGATTATTATTTACTTATCTACACCCACTGTCAGGAGCTGATGAAGTCAGCAGGTAGTCATGGCAGTGTGTCACTGCTATTCGTGATGAAGGTGATGGTCTGAAACTTTGTGGGCAACTCTCATAAGGTTATGACTGCAACCTCTGTCATGTTACCTTCAAATTGTTGTTGAGGAGATTTCTCTGCAATTTCATACATGTGTGATGTTGCAGAAGCTGATGCCTGATGATATCCTTCCTGACAAGTTTATGACTGGAGTCAGATGTATCGACTACAAATCTGTATGCTCCCTTATCTTGCTCTTGTCATCGCTTGTAATGAGTCCTCCAGTTGGAATAAGAGTGCACTCTGCAATCCTCTGTGACTATGGTCCTGCAACCTATTCTTGATTTGCCAAGACTGGTCAGTTGTGAAGACATCTAAGATGCTATTTTGGACAGTCTATATTCCACAAGGAGTCATTATGATTTGTGTGAGTTGGGGGCTGGATGAAACTCAAACCCTGACCCACAGCTTGTTGTAGTGGTCCTACCAGTCAACCTGCAACTGCACTAGACTCTGAACCTTGTGTACTTTTGTTTGAACCCAGAAGCAAATTAGTGAATTCTATGGATGCATGCCCAGGTTGACATTGCTGTTGGTTCATTGATGCATTCCTTGGGATGTCATGCGATTAGTTTGAAGCTGAATGTGAATGAGGTATTTGGATGGAAACATCAGGGAACAACAAAGATCAATGTGGCTGTGGATACTTTACCAAGGTTTTGGGCATGTCCACACTCAGGACTTGGGCCTGGACCTGAGCACTTTGGGACTATCCATCTTGGTGCTGACAGGTATCGAATGTTTTTGTCTAAACTGCATCAATTCCCTCTTTGAACATTCAAGGGCTTACAGTACTCATACATGTTACCATGCTGTGACTATCTGTGTGATTGGTGGTTGCAGCATGGATGAAATCGACATAGCCTATAAGGATGCCTTGAGAGGGAAACCATCCACAAGGCCTCTTATTGAAATGACAATTCCATCTGTCTTGGACGATACCATTGCACCCCCTGGTTGTGTCCAAACTAACTTTCATGTATATATAAGGTGGTCTTATAGTAGCAAAGAACCTGTCTTGGGAGTGTGTGTTCTGACAACTAGGTGATTGAGAGAGTCTTATTGAACAAGGTTGGTCGTGTGATATTGGGCTTCAAATACTTGCAGAATCAGGGAAGGGAAAGTTGAACTACTTTATCTTAGAAGTGCAAGATCTGTGGTTGATGTATTTTCAATGTGTCATTTTCTTTGTTTACCTGAGGTTTGTGGATCTACACAGCACATCTCATGTCTGGCTGAATGATCAGGAAAGCATGTGATCAACATGTTTGTACAATACACACCTTTCCACCTTACAGAAGGCAGCTGGGAAGACAAAGCAACTCGAGTATGTGGAACATCTCTTTAAGTCATAAGGTGTAACTGATTATGTACTGTAGTGAATTTGAAATCTGCCAGGGCAGTGCTAAGAGTTCAAGGTCTTGTAGAGAAAGCACAATTGACTATTAAGTGACCAACATTTTGTTTGACACTGCAGCTGGATATTATGGGTTCTGAATTATCCCTCAGCTGTTCAGGTCTCAGTAGCTAGCTTCAAATGATGTAGTCATCTGTTATGTACTACATGCCTTAAGACTTATATGTGGTAGCCTCCTTGTGCAGAATGCATTTGCAAAAACATGTTTTGACCTGGTGGATGAGTATGCTCCAGGCTTTACCTCGTCTGTTCTTGGTTATGACATGCTTACCCCACCTGATTTGGAGAAAGTTCTTGGCCTAACAGGTACATTTCATCAGACCTTCCATATGCTGTATCTCTAGTTTCTGTCTGAGTCTCTGGGCTGTCTCTCCTCCCTGCTCCAAGAGAGCTGTATCCCCTGGACTTTGTGGTTCTGTGTATGATTGTCTGGAGTTCTCAATCACACTTTAGCCTATCTGTCTCTTTATTTTACAGTCTGCCTGCTTGCTTATCTATAGTGGGGCCCTTTCTAACCACACATGGAACTTGACATAACCCAACCCAGGTTGGATGGATGCTCCAAATAGTCTTAAGAAAGTTCAGAGTCCCCAACATTTGTAAAGATAAGGTTGGGTACCTGTCCTCGTGCTGTAGTCACTGAGTGACAAAAGTGTTTCTTGTAGCCTTCCACCTGAAAAGATGTTTGTTTGGAAGTTGGGAGTTGCATACATCAACTACATCAATTCTAGAAGGATATGTGCAGGATGTCCCCACTCTCAACCACTACCCTCTACTAAGGCATCTCTTATGCCTTCAGCTTGGGTGCTTGCTCTTAGTGGGGTGAGCTAAAATGAGATGGAGCCTACCCTCACAGCTTCTTGCAGCTTAAATGAGGCTATGACTTGCTTTTTTATTAGCTATGCTGCTTGAATGCTAGCTCACATTGCGCCAGGCTTCCAGAAACTCAACATTAACTTCCAATGCAGGTTTTTGTTTAATTGTTTTCCTAAATTTTGAGCAGATTACTGCATACTTACAAGCAAGCCCAGCTTTCTACATATTTAAAAGTTTGACAATTAAGTCAAGGCTGTTACAACCCTGGTGTCCATAATTGTGCACTACATCTGTAGTAGAAACCACTGTATGAAGTCCTACTGTCAGGAGCTGATGAAGTTAGAATGAAGGTGATGTTCTGATACTTCTTCAGTGACACTTACAAGGTTAAGACTGCTCATTGTCATGTTTGCTTTGGTTTTGCTGGAATCAACAAAACATTTTTGCAGTTAACTATTTTTTGGATTTTTTCTAAGCAATCACAGTGGTCCATTTAATGGATGGCTATCAAATCCCAATATGGGCCAATGCCTGTAGATAGTGGAGCTTATACTTAGTTTTGGTTATGGCTTGGTCTGATATATAGAGTGTATTAATCCACACAGGGGGGAATATATTTCACGGTGCAATGGGGTTGGATGCACTCTTTCTTCTTCGACCTTTGAAGGGCTGGTGAGTGAATCTCTTTTGTTATCTTATTTAAATCTTTATTAAGTTGAGACACCAAAAACAATGTACAGTAGGGCCAAGACTGATGATCTTATGTCCTGTAGGTCTGGATATCGGACGCCTGTGAAAGGACTTTATCTGTGCGGTGCTGGTTCCCACCCAGGTGGTGGTGTCATGGGGGCACCAGGTCGAAATGCCGCTTCTGTTGTACTTCAGGACAGAACAAAATAGTATTTTCAGGTTTGTTCTCTTCATTTTAAAAAGAACTGTGGATTCACATCTTCCTCACAAATTCCATTCAAATTGTTGGACATACACAAGTTCCATAGTTGGTTTCAGAATTGTTGGTAATGAAGTTGTCATGTTTGCAGCATGGGTGCTGGAATACAGCTTGCATTCATTGTGTGAAGCGTGAACCAATAGAGCTCTTTGAAAGCATCCCTGAAGCTGTGTGTCAATCTGAATTGGGTGATACTTCTAATAATTATGCATCTTGCTCTGAATGGGACTTGATTATCTGGTGTGGATTCTCTCTCTAAAAGTAATTAGAAGCAGAGAAGAGAGAGGTTCTTCCTTGGTTGAAGAAGTAGCTGTTGCCCCTAATGAAATCTGTAGCTTTTTGAACAAAGAAGTCAGCAGGCACTCTCCTTTGTCACTCAACATTCTTCTCATTTTAGCTATGGCCATCGTTCAAACAACTTAGTGTCATCATCATCTTTTATTTGAAGACCTCGGTATTACCTAATAGTTTCATCCCTTACTTCTAATCTTCAGTTTGAACATTGCCTTTTCTTTATAGAAGCCTTGGTCCATGTTGATGACAATGCCTTTCTTTATCAGTGTAAATGTCGGCTGGCTTGTGACCTTATCCAACCTTCTGTTTGTGCATGTCTTCTCTCGTGTTTAAACAATTCATCAATAAAACAAAGGATTGGTTTGAGGATTCAACTTTCAAATGTTTGCATCATGAAACCTTGTGTGACATTTTTTTCTAATGACTCTTCTAACATCCATCAAACTCACATCTTTTCATGCTGAAGCTTATGTGTGGGAGTATCACATACTACAATTCCTAACACCAAAATTTTTAAATCACCTTTCCAATTAGGTTAAGGCTCTCACATCCTATGGTAGCCAATCTTCCTTGTAGTCAACCCATTGACCCTTTGTGTATCCATTTTTGAACCTATGGTAATGAGCACATTAGGATGATAATGCATTTGCCTCCATTGTTATTGCCACAAGCTAATGTACACGCTTGTGCAGATTTTGGGTGCACCCATTCAATTGATGGGTTGTTTTGAAGTCCACCCATCTACTTGTTGGGGTTCTTCTCAAAATATGAATGTTGGGTAACTGATTGAATCATGCCTCTATATCATTTTATTTTTTTCAGTTGTCACTTGCCTTTTTGATTTTAAAAAAATTGATTTGAAAGATTATGCAAGAATTGATTAAAATAAAACATGTCAATTTAAAAATGAATCAAAATTTGAATATAAAATTCGTTTTTGAGATATAAGTGTTTTTAATTAACTTGATGTTATTTAAAAATCATAATCAAGTTAATTTTTGATTGATTAATTTGTTTGTATTGGTGTTGCCTTTTATGCTATAAAATTTTATTATTGTGCTGAGATAGTAGAGATGCATGTATAATTTTAGATTTTACCAAGCATGTATGGGGCAAACACAACTAGTTCATTAAGTGAGGCTATTGCAAAGTTATTGAAACTTCCTCCACCTTAAGCTACTTCTAGCATATAGGGTTATCCTAAGCTATTTTACGTTATTTTATTTGTTATTTTAAGTTTTCCCAAGCTACTATTAGGCTACCTTGGGCTATTATAAGTTACACTAGGTTGTTTTAGAGTACCTATGCAACTTTAAGCTATTACTAAACTATTCCTAAAATACTTTGTCAATTTATAAACTAAAGTAGATAATTATTTTTTCTAATTGTTATAATTGGTCGAACAAGGTTTTAGGAAATCAATTAATTGACAACTATTAGTCACATAGTTATAATTATTATATTAGTTGCATAAATGGCATAATGACATGTTACATACGACAACGTGACTAGGTTTGAAACACAATCACAAAAATGTCAAGTCAAAAAACCATTTTTTTAACATAGTGATGGGTGAAAGCATGGTAATATAAAGCAAAAATATATCTTATTCAATATCCACTTTCTAAATATATAGTGATTTTCAACATAAATACCCCAAAAAAAAAATTCAAAACCTTTTCAAGTTTCATTATGAAAACATTGAGGCATTCATTGAGTTTGTGGTACATTGGCTACAATTTTTTTTAATTGGTATATAATATTATAGTAAGTAACAAATAGATTTGAAAATAATTGGTGAATATTGTGTTCTTCCTACTTTTACATTACAAGTTAGATATAATTTGATTATAATATGAAAAAGTTGAAAGTCCACAAGTACATTTTAAGTTACCATTAACTTGAAAGTAAATTAAATTAATTATTTTATATGTGTGCAACTTACTTTGTAAGCTGTAATATTTGCCTAAATTTTGGTGATTATATTTAAACCTATTTTACACATGTGGCTTTTAAATTAGTTGTAACAAAGGATCAAATAACATGTTCATATTTATCATTGAATAATACTTTTATATTCATTATATCAATGCATACTTGACGCCTACTTTCCATTTATGTTATAAGTTTCATGAATGGTACTTTACCATGTTTTCACCTTGGTCTAAATTTGCCACCCTATATGCACCTCCAAGGTTTAGAAAAAATATTGTATTTTGTAAAATATGCATTCCATTGTATTTGCATTTATGATTATTTTTAAAAATTAGGTTATGTTCTTTTTTAACAATTCTATTTTTTTCTTGAGTTACAATCCTTTTGGGTAAGATGCCACTTTATGGATTTAAATAATATGCATGTTGTTGTTGTGCTAATATTTATGTCATGACCTTAAGGAAATGGGATTGTAATTAAGTCTTTAATGATTAAAGTTTTTGAAATTGACTAAGATTTTTTTAATTTGGCACTCTATAAACCATTGAAAAGTGATTAAATAGTACATAACGAAAACCACTTTTCAAACCAAAAACTTGAAACAAAAGTTATGGCCATTTGAAAGGTCACAAATCAAATCTCCAAAATGAATGTTGACCAACACATTATCCAACAAAGGGGGTCAAATTAACTTAATGATGTATTAGTGGGAATTAATTTGAAGATATAGTTATTGAATGAGTCATGACAACAAGAACATAAAAGTGGCACCTAAAGCTGGAGAAATAACCTTTCTTGGTTGTCCCAAAAAATGGAACATGGTAGGGGGTTGGAGGGGGGAGTGTTCTAGTTCCATTTGATCTCAAGGTGGGTGATTAATGAAATTAAATTCAAAGATCCAAAAAATGGTCATCTTAAGGAACTCCAAGTTGTCCCTATCCACTTTGAAAAGAACACCCCAATGATGTTCTTGAATAAACACGTGGATAGTTTTGAGACCCTTGTGATGGGAGTTAGATCACCTAAATATTGGTCAAAATATGAACATGATAAAGGATGAAAATTAATTAAATTTGAAAGCCATTACCAAATCAAGATTTTTTTTCAAGATTTATAAATTTAATTGGGGAGTTGTGAAACCTCAATGAACCTTTATATGATTTAATCTTTAAGTTGGGTGAATGCATAGTTGAGTGGTTCAAGAATGACAAAAATTATAATCTTTATGAATCCAAACAAGATCCTTCAAATGATTCAAATGGACACGATTGTTATTTTTTAAAATGTTATTATTATAATCTTAGAACAATATGTGTTTAATCACCAACAAACCTTCCTGAATCCATGTGAAAATTATATTTAATGTAGCTGATGTTATTTTTAACTTGGAGGTCCTAAAAGGAAAACTCACAAAGTCCATATGAATAATGGCCCATCTAAAGCTTTATAAAAAAATGTTTTTGGAACAAAAAATTTGAAAAAAAAACAAAAATTGTAACTCGTATGGACTTACAACAATATGGTCAAATTTGAACCATTCAAAAGTCCCTAATTATTAAATGGTTAAGATTTTAAAATTTTTTTTTCATGATATGAGTTTATCATTTTGTATTTCATCATATATTGAATCCCAATAACAAATTTGGAATGTGAATTAACATAAAATTTTCCATTTTGTGATGTTTCAGTAAGATGACTAGTCCCTATTTTTCAACTTCAAGATTCCATTATTACTAGCAAATGAGTTTTTTTATCAATAAATAACCACACAAATTTTTTTCATATTGAAATTGTTATTTTGGATCCTAGTTTCAATTAGTAGATTTAAATATATATTAATCACCATATTCATTTGAATAAAGGGTACCCAAAAAAAAAAAACTAAAATGTCATGAAATTAAGCCACTTGATTGTGCATTTACCTAGTTTGAAAGACTATCCATTGTGTTGGGATCCCAAAGAATGAGAAACATCATGAGGTCCTTATTCACCATATTAGTAGAAATGAAAGGTTCTTCTTGTGTTGACCTTGCACATTTCATAGGTTTTTTATAACTTTAGTGCATCCTGTTACTATAAGAATTTGTCTTTCGTTTACACCATTGATCCGAATAGGCAACTTGTTAACATTAAAAGGGTCTTGAAAAAAGGTTACATTATTACCTTTAAAAAACAAGCAAAGAGGTAGCCAATTAACATTAAAAAGGTTTTGGAAAAATGCTACTTCATTATCATAAATAAACACCCAAGTTTTGATTTTTTTAGACTTGAGCGGACATTTCTCCAAATTCTCAAAATCCCTTTCAAAAAGGAAAAATAAATGTTATGGAATTTAGGTGAAACAAAAATATAGTTGATGTTTTAAGGCATAACCATGAGGTGATGACTAGGGGGTTAAGCTCATTTTGTTTTATGTTCAAGAGGAAAAAAACTCATGGCCATTTTTTCTAGGAAAAAAACATCGTCACTAGTAATTTGGCTATAAAAGTTTTGAATTGGGCTTTGGGGTCAATAATTCTCAAAACCCCCATTGATATTAACTAGAACAAAAAGTCCCACTTGACTTTAACACATGTTTTCTTTGCTTTACAACCCCATATGAAGTTCCTAAAAATTCATTACACCAAAACATGGTTTCTATAATTAGTATATTTTGCAACTATTGCCCAACTTAACATGTAGTCATATGTGACATGTTTTTGTGCAATTGCAGCAAATTTAATCATCATTATGCTTATGTGATTATAATTATAACATGACTAAAAATCACCTCAAAAAAAGTGTAATTAGGGTAAGTAAACTTGATTAGTTACTTGCAAGATAATTAGGCTAGGTGTTAAGGTGGTAGGTAGGTAGTTAGTGTAGTTGGGTTCAACTACATAGGTAAATTAGAAAAAATATTCACAATAATATGATGACAAATCATATTATTTGTTGAATGTGTGGTGCAATGATCAAGGTTTTGAAATTGAAAATTGATTTAATATTATTGAACAACAAACATGTACTTAAATTTTTTTAAAGGAATAAATGTAAGTATACAAAATTCTCATATATAATAGGAGATGCAAAATGATAACAACATGTTGCAACTAACCATTGATAATCTCAATAAAATCTTTATGTCAAAATTGTTGTTTTATGATTACATATATGCACTATGAAAAAATAAGATGTTTTGTAACTAGGCTTGCAATTGGGTTTTTAAATTGCAACAATCATTTGCAACTCAACATATTTCTATAATATGAATGTTATCAAACAAGTTATGCAAGACTTACAATAAACACAACTCATCGTATATGAAACTGTATACATATACAAATTCATGCAACTATGTTGCAATTAGATCATTACAACTACCATGGCATTACATTACAACTACATAAGCAATAATGTGTTGACATGGCAATGATGTGTTAACAAATCATCAACGGAAATGTAACAACTCTAAGTTTATTTTTATATAGAATGTTTTTATTATTTTAATTGAAATCATTCAACTTAGGGTTGATAAGATGTTGACACACATCATTTAGGTCAATAGGTAAGTAGGCCTAAGGTTATGTAAACATTATTACCTACCTTTCTTAAGGTGGGTAGTTAGGCCTAGGTAGATAGGTAGGTAGGCTTATGCTAGGTATGTAGGTAATTTGGGACAATGCTATTATATTTTGGGTTTAACTTGAAGGCCAAACCTTTTTTTTTTTGGGCTCATTCTAAATGTCAACAAATACAATTAATGACTAAAAAATAAGTGCAAAGTTATAAGATCACAATTTTAAACAATACAATACATGAACAATAAGTGCAACATGTACCAATGACACATGAATCTCACCAAGTTCCTTTAATCTAACAATAGGTATATCAACAAGTAGCAAATCTAACTACCAAAGGCACATAAAAGGTGGCATTAATGTAACATCAATAACCATAAGTGTCAATTCATCACATAGACAATAGAGGTCACAAAAACATGAACAATAGGAACCACAAGATTCCCATAAGTGTAACATGATTTGATTTGCGTACCTTTTGAATGTATTTTCCTTTGGAACTTGGATTTCAATGATATGTCATAATTTAAAGTATAGGTGGGGTAATGTTAAATGGGTTAGGTTACTAGCAATTTGTTTTTTACATACCAATTATACTATACTTATTATATTACTGGTGAAATTATTAGTTAGTTTGTTGGTTATTATTTTTTTTTACAAATTGTTTAATTTGAATCTTGTTTTGTTTGAAAACCCTAAAAACCTTTTACATAACTAGGGAGGCCATGACAACATGGCATTATGTCAAGGACAAATGATTCTTTTGTAATCATTCTTTTGACACAAATTAAAAAATGCCCCAAGTTTTTTTATGTAGCGTAAAGCCTTAATGTGGAGGCATTCCCAAAATAAAAGGTCTATGATGAGGCATAGTTGACTCTAACCTTTGGGTTATGAAACTTTTTTTTTTTTAATGAACCTTTTAATCCAATTTGATTGATACTGGTTTTTTGGGTTTTTTAAACCTTCAATTTTTATTTTTAAAAAATGAAACTAAAGTTTGGTCCAATTAAAAATTAGGTCCAGTCTCATTTTCATAAAAAAAAAAAACTAATTAATTTTTTTGTTTAGTCCTAATTTGTTCAACTAATATATAGAATCCAAAAATAAACATTAATTATATATAACCAATTGAAATTTATTACTTGTTTAAAAAATAAGGTTAGGTTTGTATTTTTTAAAGTTGTATTTATGGTACTTAGAGAACCCAAACTTGTTGAACAAGGGACATTAAAACCTTAATAACATACACATAGGAAATATAAACTAACCTAATATAAAGTTGTTATAATATCAATTGCTTGTATATGATTGTATAATAATCTTTACTAATTCATGTTGTAATTGGTAAATTGAATTCAAACTGTAATGGGCATAGGCTTTGCCAAACGTTAGATTGGACCCTCTTCATTTCAAAATGATGATTTAACATAGAATAATCTATTAGTTTGAAAGCTTGTAATTCATTCATCTATATTGAGATATGTTTAGTTTATATTTGTGGATGAAATTTTTATTTCTATTCACATTCTTTACACATTACACATGTAAATTGTTATTAATAGGTTGAAAATTGTTTGCAAGCAATTGAGTATGTCATATTACTTGGGCATGGATGTCCAACAAGGGAAAAACATATCGTCAAGATGACTAAGTATAGTTGTTTATTGAGTTAAGACCACAAGATTAAATTGGAAAATAATATTCAAGAAAAGTATGATTATATATTTCACTTTTGATTCAATTCTATATATATGTATTCAAAATAGTCTAATGATCTAAGTGTTAAAATCAGAATCACAATCATGTTTGGGAAGATTGATGTACTTTTTATGTATCAAGAAACCTTTGCATTTGGAAGGAGGGTATTATTTTGCTAATTTATAAATGCATTAAATGTCAAAATATATTCTCATTTGTTGAAAAATATTAGTGTTACTTGTGCTATTGAGCTCATATTGTAATATTGAAAGGTAACCCTTTTTTACCTTAAGTTTAAAATCTAATTTTTATTGAAAAGTTCAATTTTATTGAATTTTTAATTAAGATAATAACTCAAAATTCAATACTTCTTGCACCTTAGGTTAAAAATTTATAAAAGGAACTCCATAAAAAGATAATAATATCTTTGGGTGGTACCATTAAGAACCACCTCAATGAATGATTACGAAACCAAAAATAGTCAAATAATAATTATTTAATTTAAGTTTTTTTTAAATTAAAAAAATTGATACAAATTTGTATTTCTAATCATCATGACCCTTTCAAAAATTTGAAAAATCATAATTAAATTGTGTTTATTTAATTGAATATATAAAATAAAATATCATCTAAGGTACCTTAATAAAACAATTCCCCCAAAAAACAACCCAAAACATTTTTCAAACTTGTGCTCATAAAACAAAAATTGCAAGGAAAGGAAACATTTGTGAAATGTTTTTTAAATGCAATGATTAATACAAAATACAAAACTTTTTCGATATCATTAAAGTTTCAAAATCTGTATAACCTAATCAATGTATTCAAAATAATTTAGTGAAATTTTTTATTTAACTGTTTTTTCTTTCTCTAAAATTTGATGAGTTTAGTAAAATGAAAATAAATGATGCTCCTAATTGTACCCTCAAGGATATTGCTACTCAAAACTTACCTTGTCAAAGTTTTCAACACCTACTTTGTCGAAGGTTTTCAACAATGCAAATAGATTTTTTTTTTTCCATTTTTCAATGAATATTTTCAAGATCTTTCTGAAATCTAATTTAGTTTTTGTAATGTTTATTAAAATTTTGCCCAAAATACTAGAAAAAAAAACCTTATTTGGTAATGAGTCGACTGTGGAGTTCAATACCTTAATTGATTTTTCATCAAAACTTTTTGGGAAAATTCTGAATCTTTTGGTTCTTTTTTAATGTAATTTTTGATTAATTTTCTTTTTGCAGCATCACAAAATCGAAACATGAAAAAATGAATAATTTTTTACTGAAAAAATAAAATGTAAGAAATATTCCGAAATTCAATTTGAGTGGGTAAAAAACAAAAAAAAACTCCCTTGAGGAGTAGTTTGCTTTTTTTGGTTTTTGGTTTTTTTTTTTTCCAACTTTGTGGTGTAGTTGGAGGTGTTTTAAATCTTCCACAAACCGATTCACCCAAATTTGGCTACAAGCTAAATATGAAAGTAATTTTTTAAAAAACCATACTTCTATATTTTTGGCTACTTATTTGAACCATGTATACAAGTCTAGCGAAATTTCTTAAAATTTGGTCGAATTGTGGCTATTGAAAATCTCCAAAAAAAACATTGGTTCTTAGCACTTTTTTATTTTTCAATTTCGCATTATGGCTATATCTACTTATATAATATCCTTGGTTTTGTCCGCTTGCGGTGCTGTCCGGTCGTCCTTTCCATCCATCCGTCTCGTCATTCGTCGTCATCCGTCCCATCATCTGTCCCTTCATCCATCCTGATGATGGCCACCAGTGTTAGCCTTTCCCTGGCGCTTAACACTGCCACTGCATCTACAGCCACTGGTGCTAGCCTTTCCCTAGTGCTTAACCTGTCGTCGCATCCATCCTTGGCCGTTGTTCTTTGGCCATGCCCGCTAAGTGGACTCGCTAAGGTTATGGCTTACCTCCAAAGAGACAAATAGCTGGGGCTACTGTGTCCACATTCAGAACGTGTGGTTCTACCTTGTTGCTTTACCCGCTCTTGCGCCTCTTCTTCTTCTTCTTCTGCTGGCCTTGACTTGTGGCATCAGAGCTGAAGGTGGCTTTTGCATTTCCTATCGATTGTTCAACAACATCTCCCATCCTTCTTCTTCTGTTGGTGCACCAAGGTCAGATCGCGCGGCCGCCTTGCAAGCTGACGAAGAAGCGAACCACGGCCACTACCCGCCACTGTTTGATGTCTGCGTTCGCATACTGCATCGATCCAACTAGCACCATGCTGCTAAAAATGCCTTGGCCAACGAACTTTGCAGTGGGATTCTATTGTTGGTGAGAATTGGAGCAACAAGAAGAAAATTTTCAAAGCATTTTCCACTTTCTCTTTTTCTTCTTCTTCTTCTCTCGGTGTTACATTTTCCTCACCAGCAAGGATGCAAGGAGAAACGAGTTCCATTGGCGCAAGTAAGGCGACTTCCTTTTTGTCTTTTTTCCTTAGTTGACGTTGATGGAATAACAACCAGAGTAGTTTGTTTGTTGCAGAATTTCAAAGCGTTACTGCTGCTGCAACATCATAATAACATGTTGTCATCAATTATTCATGCTCTATTTTGACTTATTGGTTTTTCTTTTTTTTTCCTCATGCGAAATTGGTTTTCAGAACTAGATACAATTGGTGGGAACCAACTATGGTGGCATGGTGGCATTTCGGATGGTAGAGATGTATCCAAATTTTGTGAAGAAAATGGTCCGAGGCTGGTCGTAATACTCTCAGGTGCAAGAAAGTGGGAAACCTTGTGCGGATCTTTGGAGGAACCCATGGAGAACAGCAACAGGACTGGCAATGTGGGTGCCGGAGTTTCAATCGAAATATTTGGAGCAGGGGAGCTAAAGTAGGTGCAGGTTGTTGCATCTCCTATTTCAAGGAATCTGGGTGGTGGTGTTACCGCCAGCACTTCACAAGACCCTCCAAATGCTCTTCTTTATACGCGGGTCACAGAGAGCTAGACCAATCCAGGTGCTAATGCCATCAGCGTTGACGATAGGGGGGAGGTGGCAGAAACAATTGTAGCAGGGGCATCAGCCAATGCCAAGCAGAAGGCAGCAGCATCTCAGCGTTATGACTTCCAGCAGCTGGCAAGGTGGTTCCTGAAATTCATTTTTCACAATATGCTCCAAGTGAGTTTAACTCATCATCATCCATTATCACAAACTTGAAAAATACAATTGAGAAAATTGGTCGTTTCAAGACTTTGAACTTTCATGGAGTCATCATCATCATGTACAGCAAGATTTTCTTATTTTCATTTTTTTAATCCTAAGAAAACAAAATACCATTCCTATATGAGAATTTGGGTGAAAAAGAAGAATCCACAATGACAGGATGTGCAGACAAACTTGGAAGCTATTTTAAACCCTAAAAGTTTCAATGAAATTGAAAACAAGAGTGCTGAAAGAGGACCACTCTAGCCGAAAAGGCTCGCCCTGCTCTTGTGAGAATTATGACTTAACGTTAATTATTTAAAAAATAATTTAACTTATAGTTAAAAAAATTATCAATACTTTGGTTTAGGATTAAAATATTTTTAATGTTTAAGCCTAAGGTTGGAATTCTTTTAATAGTTAAGCTTAAGGTTAGAAGGTTTTTAATATTTTGGCTTA
>Ga0116231_10004191_pt1 | contig 29373 bp, 19 predicted proteins | sample S1TSphgellanicum_2_FD_89695 | JGI IMG/M metagenome (GOLD analysis project Ga0116231, IMG submission 89695) | Host-associated microbial communities from peat moss isolated from Minnesota, USA - S1T2_Fd - Sphagnum magellanicum MG | ecosystem: Host-associated > Plants > Peat moss > Unclassified...
CACTTGAATGTTTGAGTCTTTCTCCTTGGTGCTTGAATTTTCCTATTTTAGTTAGGGTCTATGGTGTTTGGTGGGTAAGCTACACACATTGCACATCATTCATGAGTTGATTTCAAACCTTCCCAAATCCAAGTTTTTTACTTGGAACCAATTGGCAACAATCATGAAAGTTATGTGTGATCCACCCTTGCATTGTTTTCTTGTACTTTCAAACATCAAGAATGTGAAGATTTGCATTTATGGCTTGCATCAAATTTCATGGTTTGGTACACAAATTCAAATTTCAATTGGGAAGGGAGAAAGAGGATTGTCATGGAAGACACAAAACTTGTCTCAAAATTCAAAACTAATAGTTGAAAATGTGAAGATAAACAAAACTACATGATTCAAAGAAACTTATACTTGAAAAGAGTAGTGGGTATAGTTTGCCCAATAATGTCACAATAATAATTGAGAGGATAGAAATGAATTTCTTCACATATTGTATTCTAAATGCCAAAATATATATAATATGAGGATCAATGCACATTGATAGTGAAGTTGCAACATGGCTTTAAATGCAAATAGGAACCAATCAAATTTGAAGTTGTATTCACCATTATAAACTACAGTTAAAAACATGCTCCTTGTTAAAGTTATGAATGTTTAGATTATAAGGTGAAGACAAATGGTAGGCAAAAATGCATTTAGCCATTAATTACATCAATTTGACCTACAAGAGGAAGAAAGAGAGTTGTCAATCTTAAACAATTATGTCAGTGATGGGTATGTGCAAAGTAGAATGGACCAAAAGTGGCAAAATAGGTTACCCTAAAAATACACTTTTGTAATACATTTTGACTATGACATTATTATGACATTATTGGATATCAATGTTTGAGGTTTAAAAAATCATATTTTTCAAAAAGTAACTAATGGTGACCCTTTGATACATTTCAAGATACAATGTGTGAAATAAATAATAAAAATTTCAAGAAAAATTTGTCAAATTGAACTTCACCATCTTTTTTTAATTCTAGCATCCTTCAAAATCCCCCGAACTTTCATGCCATCTTAAAATGGTTTGGAAACCTTATTTTGAATTGTTTATGACATTTACAAAATTGGCCAATGAATAAATGAACTCATCATTACTAAATATTATTGTGGTGAATTCATTTACAATTTTTTTATGTACCATTTTAACAAAGGTCATGACCATTAAAAAGCCCCCCATTTGGTGTAAAACATTAATTTTCAAATAATTAAAAGATTGCACCTAAGTAAATTACAAAAAAGTCATCATTTGAATCCCTTTCCATAAAATTAAAAAAACATTAAATTGGGACACATTAAAATCCACAAAGGTGTAGAAAAAACTATTATGTTGCACAATTTTATGGATATTTTAGCTTACAAACACCCTAATGTCTAGTGTTGAAAAAAAGGTTTCCAATTATACAACACACATGCACCTCACTAAACATGCTAACTAGGACATTTTCAACAACTTTTGAATCTACGGGAGGTCACTTCCATTTTTCTACAAATGGTGTGCAAAACATTATAGGGTGCAACTTATTGAAAAAAAGTAAAAATTATAATTTATTTAAATGTAAATAGGGTGTCAATAATTCGTTTTGAAAATATACTTAAAATATACCTAAAATATGTTGGGAATATGCCATTATTTCATAGCATATTAAAAATATCCTTTTGCCTCAATTGTTTTTCAAAAGATACAAGGAGTGACCTCCCCTAGGTTATAAACACCAACATTACATTACACACATTTATGGATTAAAAGCTAAATAAATAATCTGAACATAATTAAGAATCTAAACATGTTTAACATCATGTCACAATCAATGCATTCTCCAAAACTTCATCCCAACATTATTATGGGCCTTCAAATAGGCCTTGAGTTAATGTGTTGATGAATCTTGAATCAAGGCCAGAGTAGGAAAAAGATTCTCAACCTTGAAAGGGTATTTTGAAAACTTGGCATGAGGTAGGTGAGGTATTCAGCAACCCTCCAAAAAGAAACTAGTCTTTCACATGTGGAAGGTAGAAAGACTAAATTTGAGTTGGAAAGGGGCCACCAAGTTAGAAGTCATGACAAAATTGTGGTAACAAATACAAATAAATATCATGAATTGTGAGCATATCCTTCCATTTGTGATACACCACAACTCATGGCAATCTAATTAATGTTCCTCACAACCAAAATCAAGCACAAAATGTGCAACATGACATTTTAGATGTTATGCATGCCCACAAAATTGTCGAATTAAAGACATGTGTAGTTGAAACAACATTGGTGGGGTCAAAAAACTTGGACTTAACAATGTCCAGCCTTCTCATTTAGCAATGGAACAATCTAACATTTGTGTCCTATATATGCTTATGTTCTTAACTTCAAGAACATTGATACAAGAGTGTTTTTCATAAGAAGAAAACACCAAGTTATCAAGGTGTTTTCTTATTAAACAAGGAAAAAAATATTGTACCCAAGTTCTTCAAATAATGAACATAAGCACACCAAAGTTGTTAAATACCAATGTATTATGTTATTAAATGTGCAAGGGGACAACGTCGAGCTAATATTGCATGTATGTGATCCATCATTTCATAAATGGGAGTACTATCCATCTTGTAAGAAGAGTTTGCAATTTCACAAAACAAACGAATTTTGGAGCTAAAGGTCCACTATTTGATTTGGGCCAAATAACCCTTATCCATTAACTATTCAAACATGTTCTTTCAAGGTTGAGAGTTTTAGTCTTGAGTTTCAACATTGAAGGAACATGCTTGACCTCATGGTGCAATGCACATGAAACTATATGAACCCACTAGATAAAGATATGATTCATCTTTTGGAGCAAGATTCCCAATGATTGTGAAATATATTTGGAAATCATTTTTTCTAACAATCTTGAACATACAAAAGCATACAAATCAAAACAATGAAACATGCACCAAAACGTATTGCATCCATATTTTGAATCATATGTCAAAACAAGTTTTTACACACACATAAAATTATCGTGACCATGTTTTGAATACATGCTAAAAAAAAAGTGTGATGATAGATGATTTGAAATATAACTCAAAGCCTATGCTAAAAGCTATGGCATTACATATGTTGCAACCATAAGCTCAAGTGCAAGACCAAAGGTAAGGTATGACAATCTAAAATCAAGTTGAGATAATGTTCTAAAACTCAAGCACACTTTCACAAATGTGGGGGAATGCAAGAGAATAAGTCCCAACACTCTCAAATGGATTCTCACTTTGGGTATTGGGAGTTCCAAATTGCCTCATAACTTTGGAACAAGACAAAGTGAAATAAGAATCCTATAATGTCCCACAACTTTCAAAGAAGGTTTGAGGAATTGGACATTGTTCAAATTGGGCCCTTTTTAAATTGCCAGAAACATCTTGAAGAGTAAATATTAAAGTAATGTTGAATTCTCCATTTGGAGATTTGGCCAAATGAATAACTTCAATAGTCAAACATACAATTTGATTCTCAACCATTAAAATATATGATAAAATAATCAAATCACCTCCAATTGGAATGTGTGATACGTCATTGGAAAATAATTTTCAAGGGTTACTTGTGATGAAGAAGGATGCAATTGCATAATGGTGGAGATGGGTGGTATGATTCATGCATGGGAGAAAAGGGGTGGGGGTTGAAACATTGTCCCAAAACATGTGCATGTTTTGACCAATGTTGGACATGTATCACATTTTATTCATATAAGTTAAATCCAAGTCTGAAATTTTTTAAATAAATTGATACTGGGCATATCTAAGTATATTATTTATATTTAGAATTTAACACAAAAAACACACATTGGATACTAATAGCAATGCTACTTTTGAAACTTTCATACCAATTTGGTTTCAATATTGATAGTAGTACTAGTAATAATATTCGTGATGCATTCAAATCAACTTATTGGAAAAAAAAAATTTCATGTGTCCACAACTTCAACAACTTTTGAGAAATATCCAAGGGCCCAAGGAAAGTCAAGGTCATGTAGTGAAGTTTCATTAATCAAAATGTGTTAGCAATGGAAACAATCAATTACATTACCATGTAATTGCACAAATTTGACCTACATGATCTACAACCTACTCAAGAAGCTTTTCAAAAAAACCAATTTCTTCAATTTCACTTTCATGATGATAAAAAAGACTTGCATTTGCTAAAAAAATTCATAGACATCATTTTCTACCCATGAGCGACTTCTTGTGCACACATCAATAGGCCAATTTTTGTAGATCATGATGAAGGAATCCAAATTAAATGTGTTCAACCTACATCATCACAATGAAATCAAAATACCAACAATGTTAAATATGTGTTCAGTTTCAATTTGAGAACTACGTATTACAAAAAATATGAATTGAAATTCCAACTATTATAAATTGAACTTCATTCTTTTTCCATGATTCCAAAGGTTTTGGAACTTTATCAATGCTAACAATAACTTTTTTAAACAATGAAAGTTCCTTCACTAGTAAGGCATGTGTTGCTTCTTCATTTGAAGTTTCAATACCAAATAAAAAACCATTAGATACTTGTTCAATTTTTGCAAGTGTATGATTACAATGTGGAGTCAAAATTTGTAACCATTAAATATAACCATTGGATTAATCATTAAATAAGTTTAGCCATTACATTTAATCATTGGATTTAGTCATTAAGTAGGTTTAGCCGTTAAATTTAACCATTGGATTTAATTATTAAACAGGTTTGGCCATTAAATTTAACCATTGGATTTAATCATTAAATAAATTTAACCATTAAGTGAACAACCATTGGATTTGGTCATTAAATAGGTTTAGCCATTCAATTTAGCCATTAATTTTAACCATTGGATTTAATTGTTAAATAGGTTTAGCCATTATATTTAGTCATTAAATATGTTTAGCCATTGATTTTCATCGATAAATAAGTTTAGCCATTAAGTTTAACCATTGAATTATTTTGTTAAATACATGTAGCCATTATGTTAGCCATTGAATTTAATCATTAAATAAATTTAACCGTTAAGTTTACCTATTGAATTTGGCCACTAGATTTAGCCAATTATTTTTTTGCAATTTTGTAACATATGAAAGAAAAGTTAATGAAATTTGATATTGTTTAATGGTGTAGTCCATTGGTAAGGACTTGGTTTGTTATGGTGAAGGTGACAAGTTCAATTCTTAACACTTGCAACCTATGTGTATGTCTAAAGGCTAGGGTGACTAAGTAGATTAAATAGGTTAGGTTAGGTTAGGCTAGGTTAGGCTAGGGTAGACCAGCTTAAGGTAGGTTAAGTCATCACCTACTTAACTACATTTTTTATTTATTTATTAACCCATTGACTTATGATTTGACCAATCAAATGATAACATGTGAGGCATTGAAATGACCTTACAACATGTCACATTTTACCACTAGTCAAAAAATTTAATCAAAAACACCGCATTGGGGTTGGTAAAAAACACCACCTTAAGATTGGTCAAAAGAACCATTTTAGTCGTATTGGACTTGTTAAAATCAACTTGTCTTAGAAAACCAAGGTGGTTTTTTGACCCCCTGTCACTTTGGAATACCTTTTGGTTTGAAAATATAGTTTGAAAAACTTGAATTCTAATAGTGCTACCTCCCTATGTCCTACCCAACTTACAATTTGTGGCAATTGAAAGAACATTTTCAAGGGTGTTCAAATTAATGCCTTCATTCTTAACATAAGCTAACACCTTCTCAACTAATTGAAATTAAACTAAAAAGGTTTCACAATTTGAACAAGAGTTGCCCCATAAATATTAGGCATTCAAATAAGCCAATTTTGACATGTTGTGGCATTGGGAGTTGTTGTCCACAAAATTGATAACCATCACAAAGGTATCAAAATTGGTCTTGGACATCCATAGATCAAATGTGATGTTTACTATAACACAAGTAATTAATGTTGGCAAGACATAATCTTCCATAGTCTTTAACATCATCAACAAAATATGTTTTCTTACCATTGACCTTTGAGATGAAAAGTCCACCTTTGAATCACACTATAACACAAGGCATCATAACCATGGGTTATTACACATAGAATATGGAACACATCCCCTTGCTATGAAAAACACAAGGTTTGTAAAAAATCATTGTTGTTGTGGATCACTTTTCTTGTAAAGAACAAGTGATCCAAAATATTTTGTTAGGTTTGTTGGACTTTCCAATTTTTGTTTCTTCCCTTGTTGTTTGGTTAAATCACCAGTTGTCGTAATTGCTGCAACTTTTGATTATGCCATGTATTGCTTCAAATCAACTTCATGTGCATGTTTAATGTGCTTCTTTATTGAGGTTATTCCATGGGTTGATGTATATTGCACTAGGCCCTTTTTGCAACATGTTGTGTGACTTGTGTTGTGGGAGCTTGAACTTGATGCCACATGATGGCAAAGCATGCATTGCATCATTTGAGGTACTTTAGGGTCAATGATACCTCCAACTTCTTCACCATTTAGTTGAAAATAAGCCCATACAACATAGTTGCGATGGTGTGATGCCCACTTGCGTTGGTTTGTGGCAATAATAGAAAATCTCAATTTCCAAATTGCTTCAACTTTTGATGCAACATTATCAACTAACACTTTTGTTGACATCACTTCTATAGTTGTTTCTTTGATGCCTTGCAATTCATTGGGCAAACTTGAGCTACCAATAGCATCAAACAAAAAATGTTGGTGTAAAACAATTTCATTTTCCATTTTTTTGCCCACAAGCACTATGTGCCCATCACAAAATTAAAAAAACACTAAAGTTGTACGTAATACTATTATGGAGTGAAATCAAATGTAGGTGCATAATGCAAGAATGTAGGCAATGGAACTTTGTGATGAGGTGCAGCACTTGCTTGAAGCAAACTCATAGTTCTTTATTGAAAATTTTGGAATGAAAAAATAGGAAACTTGACAATGGTGCCAAAATCTTGCACATGATTTTGTGTAATGTAATGGTGGTGCCACAATCTTGGAATTGATGTTGTTCGTCTCACCCCACAAAGCTCACAATTGCAACATTAGTGGCAACATACATAGACCATTCAATCGTGCCGCCATTCCAACAAAGTTGCATGCCAGTGAAGCAAGCCCACCAAGCAGCAACATCATTATTAATAAGTTGTACTAAAATAATCTTTTATTTAGGGTTATTTGATACCGGTAGTGTAATTAAATGATAATATGAAGTACTGTTATGAATATTGTTTCCAAAATTTAAGAACAGAGAAGTCTGTTATTGATCAATAGTATTAACATTTATCTATTGATCAGTATACAAATATAAGTGTTGTCCACTGATGTAGACATACCAACTGGGTCTGTTAGTTGATACCCATATTAATACCAATATACACGCCCAACACTGGTTTTGACAACAACTACTTATGCCTGAAAACATGTGTTAGGCACCTTGAAACCTGCACTAACATTTACAACTTGTGGCTGAAATAATGACAAGAGATCTTTTTCTGTTTTAATGGCATTGGGAAAAACCAACATGGCTATTAGTCATTCACATGAAGGGCAAGAACAACCCATACTCAAATAATGACAAATTGCATATCCACACGAGCAAATGGAATATTTGTTATTCTTGAAATATAGGTGTACTGTACTTTTTAAAAAATGATTTAAAAAATTTACATTTAATCAGTCAATTGACAATCAGTTACACCTTATAGGTTGTAAAGGTCCATACTCCATTCTGGGTGTTCAACATGTTTTGGGGCACACTTAAATGGCAGAATTGGGGGGAGTTCCTAGTATCTGATTTTGGTATCAAATTACAATGTCTGTGGTGTCTATACCACAAGTTCCAACACACCATTGTCATTAGTTGCTGATGGTTATTGTGTGATCTAGTAATGGTTGTGTATACCTGTACAGCACTCGGAGAAATTTGGTAGTGTATTCGGAGGGTACCTTATATTCATAAATATCCCTCCTAAACAGGTGGAGAGATATTATGCCTACTTATAAGTGTCCAATCCCTCCTATTCTTAAGGAGTAGGGGTAAGAACCATCCCCTTGTTACACCTCATGATCTATATATGTTGAAGTTCACATGATAATCTTTGTCTCATGCTTTACAATGGGTAGAGCCCACAGGTCAGAGACATTCCCAAAATACAGGTCTGGACTCAGCTATTGCCTTGTCCTAGGCCCCTTATTTTGAGAATGTCCCTACCCAGGGTCTTTACCCTACACTTGGGATCCTAATTCCCCCATATGAACAAATGTCCTTCATCTCATGCAGCAACAGAGAGGAGAATATCACATGGGTATCAAGTTTTAACATGTTATGTCAGAGTGTGGAAACCTAGGCGTTTCTCAATCCAGGAATGATTAGGTCAGAGCAAATGGCTCGATTGAAAGAAGCCAGCAAGTGGGTATCCAAAAGGAAGCAGCAGTACCCATTTTCAATGGCTGGTGTCCCTGTACAAGTGCAGAATGTGAAGTTACTTGGTCTGCAGTTGTTGAATTGTGGTAGTTGTACATGGCGATTGCTTGTCTTGGAAAACACTCGGTACAGACCTTAAGCCATTCATGAGACTTCGAAATCTCCTGTTCACACAGAATATTCATATGGCTGCTATCCTTCATCACTATGGTGTTGTTTATTGCGTACTCCATGCATATACGAATATACACATATAGAGGAACAACTTGCAATGATTCAGTGCACATGAGTACAGTAACAAAAGGCAAATTGGCACACAATGAACATCTAGCCCTCAAAGTCCATACATGAGTTCATCATGATGTTCTCTGATGGACCAGCTATAACCTGGTTTCTAAGAACTTTATAGTTTGCATGTTGGAAAAGTAATACTAATCTTGGTAGCTATTGTGCAAATGAACTTGCAATCAAAGTTGTTGCAACTTGCAAGCCATGCTTTTGAACAAAGCCCTGAGTATGGAGAACAACAGTTTGCATAGAAATAAAGGTAGCACAAATAGAAGTGAAGGTAGCCTGGTAGTACTTCTTTTGAAATTATGCTGATCCACTCTGCACTGTTATGGACTTCAAAAGTCTACAACTGCACAATACACGACAGGATTGATGTAGTCTTCAATAAAGTTATCCGTAAAGTCAGGAAAAGACGGGATGAGATTTCAAAAAACAGGAAAAAAAAGTACACTGGGCTTCAAGGGGGCATGAAACTCAGTTTAGCAGCAAATTTGGTGCTAAACTGAGTTTGCCCTGTCCTTTCTTTTCCTGAACGACTTCAACCAATCACTGCTGCTACTATGTGTACTGTAACTATAACGCTTCATGCATTTAATCCTGAGTCTCAGTATTTCATACTCTTATTTAATAAAATTTCATGACTTTGCAGAAAACAGCCAGGAGGGAATGAAGCACCAAGTGAGGGGTCCAACTCAGGCCCAAGAGGGCATGACTTTCTGGATAACTCTGATATCACAAAACTTTTAAAGATATTAGAGTTATCCGGAAAGTAACCATCTGTTCACCCTGGGATCTTTGGGTCTCCTTTCATCCCCTATCCCCTCTTTCAGTGGTGTCTGCAAAGTAAAGAAATTTGACTAAATCTCAGTATGAAATGCTGAAACTCAGCATTTAATGCACAAGGTTGAAGATTAATTGTAGTAGTTGTACAGGTAGGAGCAGTGAAAATATATGTAGCATCAGTGACCTAACACTTAGGAAAAACATAAAACAGGATGAAACTTAGTTTACCACATAAATTGATGGTTTTGTGAGTCACCCTCTTAATGCTAATGTACTTTTTAGCTCGTCTTTTTTGAATCTCACCCTGTGTATGACCAAGCTCGGGGTTCCAGTGCTGTGTTTTCCTGACTTTACGTATAAAGTCTATTCAAACAAATAATTATGGAAAGGTTCAAAAAGGTCAGCAATGTAAGTCACTGTAGATTGCAGAAAGAAAATAGACCAAAAGTGAATATTGAAGACACATGGGCGTTGCTGTAGGTTCAGAATTCAATAAGGATTCTAAATTCACAACACTTGGACATTTTAACCAATTTTTTTTGCTGGGCAACACCCCAACCCTAAGGGCATTACCCTGCACAAAATGAAATCAGAAAAAGGAGGGGGCCAAAAAAAAGAAAAAGAAAAGGTCATTTTATTTAGAAACTTCAGTGGCTATGGATGTGAAAACACCTCCCTCCTACAGCTTGTATATAGCCAGGTGTTAGCTACACAAATCATTGATAGTGCTATGTCAACACACCATGAATGATTGGCAATAAGCCATGAAGTGGCTTCCAATATAAGCCTTAATTTGTCCCACCTCAACCCTTATGGAAGATTTCTTGAGCTCAATGAGGAGGGTTAGTCGGTCATGAGAGTCAGCCTTTCTATAATAATGGAGGTAAGTGGGAAGTCCTAAAGGACTTCCTAGGTCCAATCCTTGTTCCATGTTTTTCCAAGTCCATCTTTTCATCATGTGCTACCAAAACTTATTGATCAAAATCCTCCCTGCTTTGAAGCATTATGTGGACCAACAGCAATATTGCAAGCATAGCCTCAAAACAATTCGCTTGGGTGGGTCTGCACTTTGAATACAATGGCTAATATGCTATTTGGAGAAGGGGTGGAGGGACCAAAGTTAGAATGGGTCTGCCTATTGTGCGGCTTATAGCTTTGATGTTATTCAGAAAACCACTAGGGAAATCTTTGCAACTCCCTTTTTGAACCCAATTCGAACCCAATAAAGTAATAATGACCGACATACTAGAGGCCAAGCCAGGCCTATATGTGTCATGATTCTTCACTACTCATGGATAATACAAGTTACAACTATGAGCAGACCTTTGCAGCACAGATGAGGAAGGTTTTGTAGGCCTCCCTAGCAGATCAGCATGCCCCCACCCCCCCCTCCCCCATGATTCCGATTTTGGATCATACACTCAAAAAGATAGCTTTAGTGCCATATTCTATTGCTATCCACCCAACAAGTGCATCACTCTGAGCTTTTAAATGCTCCTCCTTTTATCCTCCAGAAAGTTGTAAAAATTGTGCTGTGCTGCTTGCCTCCAAAGTCTCACTTTCTAATACACAGCATTCCAAAATGTGAGAGAGTAAGAGAGCAGGTCCACAGCAACCCCTATTTTAACCTCTGCTTGTGTTTATCACACCCGACATAGAGTGTTAATTATTTCCCCAATCTTACCCATCAACATGAAAAATTGGACAATATAAGCTGAAAGAGTATTTAAAAAGGCTCCACTTGGGCCAATCATAAGCAGACAGGATTTTACTACCCATTGTGAAGAACATGCTTATCATGTGCAAATTTAGTTTTGCAAGAGGACAGTCAAGGCGAATAGACCCCCATAATGGGATCATGGTAAAAACCCTAAAACTCTTTTAAGTTGCTTATAAATATTCTAAATATTTATAAATATAATCTCCACAGACTAGATCAGGGTCCCTAAGTTCAAATCTATAATTTTGGGGCCTAATATGGCCATTCAAGTGGGTTTGGGGTTTTTACCAATTCACCCTGGCCCAAGAGGACCTGCTTTAAGAGCAACTCCAGCAATGCACTCTATTTGGATGGTATTAATATTTACAACATCTAAATTTAGTGTTGATGCTTGTCCCTCACTCACCTATAAAAAAATTTAAAATATTTACCCCTTGACAAAAGCCACATGTGGGCCAACATTGTCACCGAAAAATCAATAACAGTCAATTTTTGACCAACCAATGACATTGACCAACTAGAAATTCTTTTTTTTGGTCAGTCTTTAGTGGAGGTAGGCCTAAGGGCTCAAAACGCAATCTAAAATTTCAGAACGCCACTTGTTATCGTTTCTTAAAACCTCTTTTATTAGCGCAGAACATGGCTACCTTCAGCATAAATTAGATTTTTTTTATTTTATCAAATTTTCTTTAAAAAATTTAACCTTGTTATCAAATTTTCTAAAAATTTAAATTGCAAGAATATGGAATCAAGTTCTGGCCTAGTACAAAATAAGCACATTAATTATGAACAAACTTACTAGAAGGACAATAAAAGTGAGCTTGCATTCTCCATTTGAAGCTACCAATTAAAAATTATGATCAAAGAAATATATGTATATATATAAAGAACAAATATTGAACCTTAGAGTCAAAAAAAGGAGATTCTAACCAATGCATCACATTTTAAAGAAAACTATAGTGCAAGAAGAGAGGTAGCTAAAATGTTAATCATAATTTGAGTACATTTTTAAAAAAATTCAAAACATATTCTTGTTGAGCACTGTCTTGCAATTGCATCAAACTTGATGCTGCATTTAATTTGTTGCACTAGTGCTTGTCCACTAAACACCCCCATAGGTCTCAAGGTGGTTATTTATCTCATGTCCATTGTTTTTGAATAAATCAAAGAAGCCAGTTTTTATGTAGAATCCTCACATGCAACAAAATAAAAAATAATCAAAGAATTGCCCAAAAAACCCACAATTCTTCACCGGTTCTTTTATGAAAACTGTATGATTTTAATTTTTGAAACAACCAGAACATGAGGTGTTATAATGCTGAGATTTTAATTTTTAAAAGCCCAAATGTATTGTTCTTTGCTTCATGTGGGTGGGGAAGGGTTTACAACTTAGGCTTTAGTTTTGGAGATGGGCGAGTGCCTTTTCCTCCCTAGATCTTACAATCTCACACCCTCCACCCTAGGGCTCTTTTTGTAAGCCTGATTACTAAATCTAATCTGCCCTGTAAATACACTAAGAATCCTTAATTAAGGTGCTGTTCCTTTAGATAGTTAAAACTTAGAAGTTATAGGAGGTAAAAATATATAGCAACCAATGATCTGATTTGCAGATAAGGGCTCTATCATAACAATCCCATGTTAAAGCATGTCCAGTGGTGCTCAGTACATGATCTGCACAGTACAATTGGATGAAAAAAAGTCAAAAAAATATGCCGGGTTTGACTCAGGAAAACAATTTTGGCTCAACATAATTGCAGATTGACCAGTGACTGGTAACTGGGTCGGCAACGTTGTGCACCTCCAGAAAAGAGTGTAATAATATGATCTAACTACTGTCAGTGTTTCTGATTGGCCCATCATAGTGATTGGTCCGGGTGGTTTGCTATTAGGTAGTAGTTCCCCGAACTATTGGTGTCCCACTTTCACTTTTATGGGTCAGGTTGAAAATGAAATTTTAGATTGCGTTTTGAGCCCTTAGGCCTACCTCCACTAACAAAGTAAATAACTAAACTTGGATGTGAAAAATATTTTGGCAGGGTCACATACTGGAGATCCTCTTAGGAGGGAACGATTCCTATCCGTTGGCAAATGCTAATTAATCCTCATTGTCCTGTTTTACAGTAAAAAGTCTGCTGCAGTTCACATTTTGTTATTTGGGGGCTTTATAGGTTATGGCTTAAATTTAGAGCCATATTGTCCTTCGAAGGGAGATTTAGTGTCTAGTCCTTCAAACTCAAGGGGAAAAATAATCCAATGATACTTCCTTTCCAAAGTGCACTTAGTAAAGGCTCCTCTTGGGGGAAAAAAAAATTCAATATTGTAGTATCATGGCATATTTGGCAATTTATTGTCAAATACTTAATTATATATCTTTTAAGTTGGCTAAATTGCCAAAAAAAATAAAAATCGACAATAGTATTATTTGACAGCCGATGTACCTTATTTCCAAGATTTTGACAATAAACTTTTGAAAATCGTTGCATTTGTTTTCTAATAATTAATTGCTATCGAATTTGTATGTCAAGGCTAATACAGTAGTACCATATGTATGTGTATCTATATTTATAATTATACTAGTGGGTACCTGTGACCTTTGGACGCGGTGAAGTCCCCTGTTTCTTTAAACTTGGTTCATGTTTTAATTTTTTTTAAGAAATTTTTATCTTTTTTATTTTTTATTCATCTACCCTATTGGCCGTCATCGGACACGGTGAAGTGACTTGTTTCTTTAAACTTGGTTCATGTTTTAGTTTTTTTTTAAACTTTTATCTTTTTTATTTTTTGTTCATCTGCCCCGGTGGCCGTCATCGGACACGGTGAAATCCCCTGTTTCTTTAAACTTGGTTCATGTTTTAGTTTTTTTTTTTAACTTTTATCTTTTTTATTTTTTATTCATCTGCCCCGGTGGCCGTCATTGGACACGGTGAAGTCCCCTATTTCTTTAAACTTGGTTCATGTTTTAGTTTTTTTTAGAAATTTTTTTTTTAATGTGTTTTCTATTTTTATTATTATTTTGTAAAATAAAAATAAAGTGTTTCTTTTTCACTTTTATATTTTTGTTTATTTGAATGCATTTCGGATGGCAGAGATGTATCCAAATTTTGTGAAGAAAGTGGTCCGAGGTCGGTCGCAATATTCTCAAGTGGAAGAAAGTGGGAAACCTTGTGCGAATCTTTGGAGGAACCCATGGAGAGCAACAGTAGGACTGGCAATGTTGGTCTACCCAACATATTGACTTTCATGTGAGAAGAGCACCTGGGATGGTGGGTAGTGACAAAAAAAAAAAAAATTCACCTTCATAATCTACTTGAACTTACTGGACAAAAAAAATTCTCAAATTGCCCAAAATTTCTAAAGCATGAGAACATTTTCAAAATGCCCCAAAAATTTGGGCATAAATGAAAATTATCTTCAACATTTATAAGGTGCCAGTTATTATTGAACAAAATGAAAATTCCCAAAATGCCCAATAAATTTTAAGCATCCAAATTTTTCAAAGTGCCCCTGCTGCAGTTGTTTTTGCCACCTCCCCCCTATCATCAGGAAAGGCTAGCAGCGGTGGTCGTCATCGGGACGGATGAGGGGACGGATGACGACGAATGACGGGATGATGAGTTTCAGCATTTCATACTGAGATGTATTAAAATTTCCCTTCTTTGCTAATACCACTGAAAGAGGGGATAGGGAGTGGAAGCAGGCCCAAAGACAGGGTGACTTTTTGGATAACTCCAGTACACAGAAAACAAAAGGGGGACCAAAACTGGTTTTGTCACCTAAAGTCGTCACTGCACTTCGACCCCTAAAGGACGACCACCCAGGGATATTATATAAGTAGATACTCAGGCTTTAAAGACTACAATTTATATAAAAAAAAGTCCCATTTTTTGTGAAGGGTAGGTCTTGGTAAATTCTTTCATAATGAAGGGCAACCTTCAAATTCAGAGCCTGATTCTATGATATCAGTTGGACATTGCCAACAAGTGTGTCATTGGGTGTGTGATATTCAACTTGATCTTGGTTGCAGCCAAATTCCCTACTTCAATATATTAGTTCACACTGTATATGTCCCAGGCCCATCATCATGATCATCACCGCATTCCAGAGTACTAAATAACAACTAGGTGAATTAATCTTCAGCTTTCAGACAGACTCCAGACCAAAATATTGCCAGTGAACCTGGTGGGCTTTAAAGGCAGGGCACATTCCAGCCAGATGGATATGTCAGCTGAAATATTGGGTTATTGAGCTGTGCAAGTTGATCAAGGTATATGCTGCCATAGACTTATATTATGATGGGGAAGCCTTTGAAACTGCAGGGCTACAACAGACCAATTCTCAGTAGCATCAAGGAATAAGCTCTGACTACAAGTTGAGTTACATTGAGGTCTCTCTCACAAGGTACATACCAGTGTTGTCAGGTTCTTTGATTTTGGAAGGAACCTTCTGTTCCAGACTGCCCAGTCTGAGTTCAGAACCAGTTCAGTTTCATTTACATTGCATCAAACAAGAATGAATTCCTACATAAATATGTATGCACATTCCTGAAGAGTGAGGTATTAATGCAGGAGACAATTGGGAAGGTAGGCAATTTTAAAAACTAAATCTTCACAGCCAATCAAACAAGGCATCAAACCCATTATTTTTACCCATTTGGAAAGGGGTGAAATGCTTTTCAGGGCAAGGCCAATGTTAACTTGCCTAATTGGTGCTCATGTTGAAATCAGTGTTGGGCAATTCTCACTGATTTATTTTTTTAGAATTGTTGATTTGTATTTTGTATGCCTCTATGTGAGAATCAGGTTGGGTCTTTATTTTTTTTAAAGAATAGGGGGCTTACAAGAACCATTGTAGATATTAAAAAATTTCCCAAGGAAAAAAATCCGGTTCTCAGGCTTGGCAGTGCTCAGCAATTCGAGAATAGCTGGATTTCTTGACCAGTTCTCACAAGCCAGATCTCAGAAATTGCATTTTTTTTTTGGAAATGTTTTTTTGTACATTATTTTTTCTTGAAAAAAAAATACTTTGAATTTTTTTTCAGTAGTTTATAAATCCATAATTTCATCCCTTTCAAAAGCTCCTTCAAATTGTTCTAACTTTTCTTCTAAGTTTTTATCTATCTCAATAACTTCTCAAAGGTTAGAAGGGGACTTACAACCAACTGTACAATCATTGAGCCAATTTTTTGTTCACAAAAAATAATTTCTCCAAGTTTTCAGATTATAAATGACTTAGTGAGGATTCCAATCAAGGAAAACATCATTTCAATCTCTATTTGGGAACCAACAATCCCTAAAATCTAACAAACAAGAAACCCAACTATGAGAAACATGGGTTCATGTTTCTCCCACCATCAAAGGGGACACTTGATCTCCTTCACATCCCCTTGAAAACTTCAAAAAATCAACAATTCTCTTTTAACAAGCTCTTTTGTTGGTTCATTATTCTTTACTATCATTTGAAAAATATCCAAATCGTTATCATCATCTCCTTTTTGGTCAACAAAACCGTTATCAAATTCTATCGATGGATGTAAGTGATAATACCTTTTCATCAGCATAGGATATAATGATGTATTGTATCATATTGTTCAACAATTGCTATTCTTTGATCATGACCAATGAAAGAATACACTAAACAAAGGCTTTTAAATCTTGAGTCCGACATTAGAGCTAACATATTATGTGTTTTTTTTTCATCAAATTTCTTCAAGAAGGAAAGAAAACTATCTAGAACCCCACAAACCTCTTTTTTAATGTTGGAAACCAAACAAATTAACTCATGTGAACACTAGAATCCTCTTCCATTAGGGTCTAAAAAAATGATACATTTTCTAGTTCTTCTATGAATTTCAAGTTCATGGAAATGGCAAAATGAAGGACATCACTTAACAACCAATGTCCCCTAGATTGGTTTCGAACACAAGTAGTTATAATAGGGGAAAGACAATTAACAACAATTTGACAAATATGCCATGTCAAAGGGGGTGGAACTCTGGTTGTCATCTTCACTAAACTCTGCATGTTATCACAAAACATTATAGCATTCTTGAATTGTAGAGCCTCTTGAAAAAGAATGCTTTTATTAGCAAAATTGCAAAGAAAAAAAATATATTATATACATTGTAACAAGTCTTAACAAAAGTAATAGTAAACAAGGAGATATTAAAGTTTTAATGATAACCTTTTTTTAATTGGAGTGTTTAGTTTTCTTTGAGGAATATTTGAATATGCTCAAGCCTTGTTCCATTCTTGTTTATCGTTCCTTGATTTTTTCAACCAAGTTATGCATTTCTATAAGTCAGATTGGGCAATTTTGACATATACATGTTTCAAACCATTACAATTTTTTTCATCAACTAAAGCATACTAACAAGCCTTAGAGAATGCATGGCCAAAACAACTACCTTGAAAATGTTTTATCAAATTTCACAACTTATAACAAACTTTAAGGTTGTAATCATAGTATTTAAATTAAATCCTTCATCTTTAACATAAGCAATGATTTTTTTATCAAGTTATACTTGCCTAACAACCCAATTAAATATGTGGCTAATGCATGCCCAAAGGTATCAAATGCTTCAAAAAGCCCAATTGCAATATGTTTTAGCTACTAATTAAACTTTAAAAAATTTATAACAAAGGCAAAAATGTCATAAGCCCCTCTTGACATCCACAAATCAAAACTTGTTATTACAAATTAACAGTTTACCAAAGTAGGTAGGACATACAAATTGTTTAATTTTTTCCACCAACTTTGGCAAAACATTTCTTGAAAATTGTTTTCTAGAAGGCAAAACAACCCTTGGATGCATATGTAAGCTAAATCTTTAAACCAATGGCTTTCAACAAGATACATTGGCAATTGATTTTTAACAATTAAAATAACTAAATCTTCCAATAACTATTTATGCTACACATCATATTTCTTATAAGAATCTTTGTTAACAAAAATGTTCAAAGTAGTGGTTCCATTTACATAAGGTCTTTTCTTTGCATGTTTTCTCTCATAAGGTTCTTTTAACATATCGTTTACTAATTCATAAGATATTTTTGCAGTCATACAATGGTCTACATAAACATGTTTTTTAATGCAATAATTCCATTTGTTATACAATATCAAACCTTTCCTTGCTTGTGTTTTGGCATTCGTTATCAAAATTGGATTGGCATAACAAATTATGCATCTCATCAATTGAGAACACTTAACATCCACTATATTATTGTCATTTACACAATAAAATGACTAACATAATGCATTTCTACCACCGTGTCCCCACTTTTTTTTAAAGATGCAATTTTTCCAAACTTTCCCTCATTTTTTCTTTCCCTCATATGCATTAATACTTTCTTCTGTTTGCAGACTTGGTTGAATTTCAAACTCTTTTTCCATTCTTTCATTTTCCATTACAACATCATTTAGATATGTTTTGTCATTATTATTCTTTTTTTTTTCATTTTGGGATGATTTTCCCATTATTAGTTGCAAGATGAACTTTTATCAAATGAGTGGTGAAAGAAACCAAACAATAATATGCAAACCTCTAGCCTACTAGCAAGCAAATTTACAAAGGCATTTACTATATATAAGAGCATTTACAAAAGGCATTTACAAAAATAAAATGCAATGTAAGGTTAAAATGCAAGTTAGAATATAGATCAGTTCAAGGAAAGAATAACCCTTGTGAAAAAATGAAATAAAAATCAGAAGTTGAAAAAAAAATAAGGTTATATCAAAGGTTGAACACTTGAATTCAATAGAAATTTTTAGAGTGAATACCATTATGCCAATGCCCCCTTCAATTGGAAGCTCACATCTTAATTACACATTTTAACCACATTAAAAACAACATTTCCTAATGGTTGGACACATTACGAAAATTTGAAATTTAACAACTTGGAGAGATGCCAAGATGGAGTTTTTGACATCTTAATCGCGCTAATATGGAGAACCATGGTCAAAATTAGATTTTTATCTAACATAACCACCATCTTTGTGTTCCCACCTTCACACATTGTGGCCATTAAACAAAACATTATTGCAAGTTGAGTACTAGGGATAATGATTGTTTTGGTAAAAAACAATGGTGCCCAATACACCCTTGTTGTCAGCCCTAACAAACTACTTGGTGCCTTAAGTCCAAAAGTGGAGCTAAGCACCTCTTTGATGTCACTAACACATTATCAAAAGTTGATGCCCCAATAAGGTTAGAAATTGTATTTGCCAACACAAATGATTCTACTAGGTGAACTTGGCTTGGAGTTTCCCCATGTTGAGGATTTAACTTTTCATCCAACACCTTATGGTTTCAACATTTGAACATTCATTCTTGTCATTGATGTAGGTGTCAAAAATATTTCATTTAAATTTGAAACTTTAACATGGGTTCCACAAGTTGCTTGAGACATGTGGTTTCTTTGAATATCTAACATCACTTCATGTGCAACCAATGGGTTGAAAAATCTAGCTCCACAGAAATATCTTTGATTGACATCCAAACTAAAGGATGGTGAATATTTCATTCCTTAATTTTGTTCAAAACAAGTGCATTCAATTTCATCTATGCCACCATGCTCATCATTGCGCCTCCAAGCATGCGAACATCACCTCCATGGCAATGTTGGGCTAATTTGGAGTTGGCTTGGTGGCCAACCTTTTGTTGGTTGCATGTTTTCTTTTCTAAGGTATTCTAAAACTTTAATTTTCCCAACATTGATCACATGTGATTGACCTTACAATAGTTCCAAATGTAAGGTGAAACAATGATTTGCACCATGCCCGTAAACTTTACAATTGGAACATGGTTGGATAAGGTTAAAGTTGAAGGTGGTGGTTCAAAAGATTAGGACAATTTTTTAAAATAAAGCCCATCAAATCTCTAACATTTTTCCTTTCCACCTTGTTTAAAAGAATATGATGAGGACACACCACCTTGTTTTAGTTTGGTCCCCTTAGTCTTTTGTGGTGTGACCTTATTTGGATGGTCACATGACTACTGAACCAACAATGTTAAAGGGTTCCTCAAGGTGTCCTTATTGAATTCAAGTGTCGTTACATCTCCCTCCACTATGTTTAGCTTGATGCGTTTGTACAACTAAAAACATATTGTCAATTATGTGAATTATGCAAGTGAAAATCATATAACATCTTGCACCCATTGTCTAAGCTCTTTGTCCAAAATCCCATATCATAATTAAATAACTTGTGTTTTTATAACTTTTTTTGTCATAATCATTCAACCTTTTCATCCACATGTATGTCTTTCATAAGCTTTCATGTTGCTTATGTTGAAACTCATATAAATTGCATAGTTTTTTTTGTTTAAACCCATTAATAAATTTTTCATAACTTTTGAATTTCACAATAGGGTTGAATATTAACACATGAAGGCCCCAAATCCATTAATGGATGCAGTGCACCATTTTGAATGGTTATGGTACTAGCATTTTCGCTTTCATTGGTCAAACTATTACTAAAGATTGTCATAATTATATTTGAAATTATAACAACACTTGGGGCCATAATACTCTTGGTGATGGAAACATAATTGGGTGACCAATACATTCTCCAATCCTAAATCTAAACTTCATGGGTGAGAATGAATTTGTGGTAGTTGTCCATTGACAACCTTTCCAAATGTTGGAAAACCCTTTCCATGTCATGAAAGGTGTGAATAACTATGGATTACAAATTTGTTGCATATCACACTAAACGTTAAATTTTTGAATGAAATCATTTTGCTCAATAGTGCCAACCACCCCCAAATACCAACACACCCCCTTAGTGGTTCCATAAAATTCGTCCATGTCCCACATAACAATGAAATGATTTGTAATTGTGTAGAAATAGAATTTGAATTTGATATGAGGATTACTTTCCTAATGATGGTGATGATGGCGATGTTGATGGTTGGAGTTGAATCCCCATTAGTATAAAACCGAGATGCAATTCACTAGCCTCAATCAATATGGGACCTTAAAAGTGAAATAAGTTCACCCCACCCTAATTATTTCAACTTGTCTAAAGTGATGTCATTGTGAACTCTATATGTAATCATCATGTTTATTACTAATTGACATAATTCATTATTAATTGGATCAATTCACTACATTAAATAAGTTTCTTTCGATGTCACTGCTTAAAATACCTTAAATTATTTGAATCATAGGTTATTATAATCTTTACATAATTTAAAGTTATTTTACCTTAGGTTAATTTCAACTATTTTTTGTTGTTCCACCCTAAATTATTTTTAATTATTATACCTTGGGAATTTTTTTATTATTTGAGGCTTAAACGACTATTATAAACTATTTCATGTTTTAAGTTATTAAGGGTTATTTTACCCTAAGCTATTCTTAATTATTTTAGGTTGTCCCACCTTATGCTATTTTTTATTTTTATTATTATCTTAGGTTATTATACCTTAATTTATTTTAAGTTATTTTAGGTTATTATCAATCAATCTACCTTTTGTTATTATTGAATATTTTAGGCTTTTCCACCCCATGTTATGCTACCTTAGGCTAAAATATAATACCTTAATATAATTTATGTAGAATAATTGATTTAAAAAATAATAATTAAGGATAGGTTAAGGTGGAATCGTTTAGAATTTTTCCAAAAAAAAAAACTTGTGGTAAAATAATTTAGAATAGTCAAAAATTTAAGGTATAATAGTTTAAAATAACCTAAGGTGGAAATTTGGAATAACCAATAATAGACTAAAGTATAATAACTTAAAATTACTTAAGGCATAATAGCCTAAAATTTTTTAACGTTAAGTAGTTTATAATAACTAAGAATTGCTTAAGGTAAAATAACTAAAAATAACCTAGGGTACATTAGCCTAGAATAATAACCTAAAGTAGCTTACAATCGAATATTCAAAAATAATTAATAAAAACTTAAGATGAACTAATTTTGAATAATAATAAAATAATTTATGGTAAAATAATTTTAAATACCTTAAGGTGAAATAAGTTAAAATAACATAAGGTGAAATAATGTAAAATAATTATGGGTGGAATAGTTGAAAATAGGCTAAAATATAATAAATTAAAATAACATAAGGTGTAATAGCCCATAATATCTTTAAATAAAATAAATTTGTAATAGCCTAAGGAAAATAATTTAAAATAACCTAGAGTAACCTATATATAATACCATAGGAATAATAACATAATATTAATTTTGAATCTTAACCTATAGGTGTCACGAATGCCAATATTGAACATGGTCACATGGTAAATGGAGTTCATTCACATCCATGACTTCGTAATCCATTCATAATCAACTTTGTAATTCATTTATAGTTAACTCATAGGTCATTCTTAAATAACTTTTTGTTAATTCCTAATTCATTTTCAAGTTCTTTTAATTCATGTTTAGTTAACTTTTAGTTGATTCACAATTAATTAAATCTTAATTAACTCATAGTTCACTTATAATTAGGAAGTCCTTTAATAAGCTCCCTTGGTTAGTGGGCGCATGGAAACCTTCACAAAAGATTACTTGAACTAAGTCCCCAAAAGAGTACAAATAAAAATAGGACCCCTATTATTTTCAATTGTTCAACACCAATTTGAGGTATGATCTTGCTCCATGACCTTATTATATTCCTTTTGTGTTTATGTTTTCATGTTTTGTCACAATTTATTTATTTTTTACATTTTTATTTACACACATCATGTTCTTCTTCTTAGCTTCTTGTGATTTTGTTTTGGTTTATATTTTATGTGTATGGATTTAAATTTAGGTTTGTATTTTCATTGTTTGTCTTCATAATTTTCATGCATGTGACAATGGTAGCCTAAAAATAACTTAGGTCGATAGTTTGCATTAACCTAAAAATAACCTAAAGTAACTTTCAATAACCTAGGAATAGTTTAGGACTAACATAGAAACCTAACTTATGGTGGCTTACACATAAATTTGGGTAGCCTAAATTAGTGTATATTAACTTAAGAATAGCCTAGAATATCATACATTAATCTAGGAATAACATACCATAACATATATTAATCTTGGATTAGCCTATAGTAGCTTACATGAATTTGAAAATAACCTAGGACTAGTAGAAACAACCTATTTTATGGTAGCCTACACATAGATTTGGGTAGCTATAAATTAACTTTAAAAAAACCTAGGGTAGCTTATTATTATCCTAGGATACATAGGTCTATAAAGTAAGGTAATAAGGTAACAGAAGTAGGAAAGATACCTAGGTAAATTAGGAAAAGAATGTGCATAATAACATGTGATGACAATTTCATTTATTTAAATATTGGTTCAATGGTTAATAACACTAATAGAAAACCCCCCTTTTCCAACTACAAATTCAATTTAGCTTCAATTAAATTTATAATTGAAAATGATCTTTCAACTACAAATTATTTTTTGCAATTAGTTACCATATGAGTCAATGAATACAAATCGAACCTAAAATTGCAATTGACAATTGTGGCCATGTGCTGATTTTAATTTACCATTTTAGTTGAAAATGATTTTGACCATTATAATCAATAATTGTTTTCAACAATAAACCCTTTCAGGATGAACTTCACTCACTAACAAAACATGAACTCATCAAAATTTTAATTGAAATTTTTACTATATTCCAATTAGGCTAAACAAATAGTTTAACAAATAGTTTGTTGACATGTGGCCCAAATGTCCAGCTAAATGGTTTAAACATCTAACCAATAGCTTGTTGACATGTGGCCCATGCAGGTTACATGTCATCTAAGCTAGGCCTATACATAGGTTAAACTCAAACCGAAGCTAAGCTTGGACTTAACCTAGGCCAAATGCAGGTTAAGTTCAAACCTAAATTAGGCTTCAACTTAGGTTAAACCTAAACTTATAATAAATTTGATCTTAAGCAAGGCTCGAACCTAAGTTGCCGAAACTTAAGTTAGGCTCAAAGCTAAGTTAAGTCGAGATTTAGGCCCACTGAAGCTAAACTTAGACCTAAGCCAAATGCTACTTAATTAATGAAATGTTATTTCAATTTCAAGTTTAGCTTTTAAGATCAAACTTTTGTGATTAGTTCATCCCAAATGGCTATTCAAGTTTCAAGTTGTATTTTTTTTTCCAAGATTTTAAAATAACTTCTTTATATAGTTTAAAAACTTGTCATGGAAAACAAAGAATATGGGATAAACATTTTAGTTACAACCTAGTTGTAACCAAGTTACAACTTAGCTAGGGTAGACTGGCTAGTGACTAAATACTTAAGCATTTGAGGCAAGTCAGATCCAAGGGGAAGGTTCCATTGTTTTCAATTAATGTCCAAACAAAATTTGAAACCCTCTTCTTAATGCATCTAACACACTAACAATCATTGAAAATGGATTGGAAATGAAAAAGTTACGGCCCCCCAAAGTAAAGGGGTCAAAAACTCAAAAAAAAAAACCACCAAACATTACAAAGGCCAGTTCATGAACACCAAAAAAATTCCTTGTATATTGTTTAGTTGCTATTAGAGCTCAAAGATGATTTTTAGAACTTTAGGTGGTATTCCTATAACACTTTAAATTGTTTCAAATAAACAAGAAATAAGAAAGTTATGAGGTTTGAAAGTAGGAGGAGAAAATAAAAAAGGAAAAAACAACTACCTATTAATAACTAACTACTAACAACTACTTAGCTACCTACTTATTTAATTGGTACCTAATCAATTATTAATTAACCTAACTTATTAATTCTAATTAACTTAACCTATTAACTAATCTAGCATATGTGGTGCCTTGGTTGGGCTAATGCTAAACAAGGTGGCATTAGGCCTAGATGACTTAGTACTTATTTAAACCCTAACATAGATAACTTAAAGATTTAATATTTACTAACCTATTAATTAATGTAATGTATGTGGCACCTAGGTTCAGTTTAAAACTAAGATAAGGTGCCACCTAGGCCTAGACCACCTAATAGTTATCCAATACCTACCATAGGTAACTTAGGGACTTACTAGTTAGTAGTAGCTAGAAAATACATATTAGGTAATATCTAGTAGTTTCTTAAAGGTAGGTACTAGCTACCTACCTTGGTACTTTTATAATTACCTAGTAACTAGTTGGTAGGTACTTAGTAACCAACTAAACATTAACCTTAATGGCTACCTACTTAATTGATACCTACCTACTAACTACTTGTTAAAGACCTAACTACTAATTAGGTGAATAGCTAGTTAAGTACTAGTTTTTTTAATAAATACCAAATATTTCATATATATATAATTCATTAATAAATTTTAATTAATCATTAATAGTCACAAGACAATTTAAGTTGTGAAAAATTTTCATTTATTATTCATTGGATGACTAAATATTTATTAATTAATAGTCACGAGCAATTATTGAAAAATAAAAATTAATTAATTATTTAAGAATTATTAAATGAGGAATAATCAGATAACTAATTATCTAAATAATTAGTTAGAATATTCATTTTATCTAACTAATTATTTAGAATAATTATTTATTTCATAATAATTAAATAATTAATATTAAATAATTATCTACAAACTTATTGATTGTTAATAAAATTTTAAAAAATTTAAATTAACTAATGACTACATATTCTTAATTAATAAATTAATATTTGTAATTCATGAAAAATGATTAATTATTATATCAATTTATGATTAATTTATGCATTTTTTGCAAGGTTGACTTGTAATTGGATAGTATAATTGAAAAATAATTGAGCCAAAGTTACAACAAAGACATTAATCCATTGAATTGCATTTCATCCATCTAATTGGCATTTATCATCTATTTTTATGTTTTGTGACTCACCAAAGTAGTTAAACACAAGACTTATGAAATTGACACACCACTTCGAAAGGCACGGCAAAAGACACTTGCAACTCACTATGTTTATACATCATGCATATTGACGAACAAGTTACATGAATTATAGAGTTGCAACTCACCATATATATGGTGTAACTCATTGTAACACAATTGCAACTTCTATCAAAACAATTCATTTTCAACTATTATGCAACTCCATTATTATTGCACTCATGATGTCATGCTAACATCATTGATCATCATCCATCTATTAAAATCTGATGTAGAATTGAGAAAGTTATGCCCCCCCCAAAGTAGAAGGTGTCAAAAACTCAAAAAAAAAACCACTTAATGTTACAAAGGCCAATTCCCAAACACTTAAAAAAATCCTTATATGTTGATCTATTGTTATTAAAGTTCAAAAATGATTTGTAGAACTTTAAGTCACACTCTTATAGCAATTTAAATTGTTTAAAATGCATAAAAAATAAGAGATATGAGATTTGAAAGTAGGAGGGGTTTAAAAAGAGAAAAAAAGGAAAATATGTGTTTTGTAAGTTGGAAAGTTTATTTCTCTTGTTATTTTTTCATTATTCCTTTTCCTTTACATTTAACAGATGATTTTTAAAGCTTGAAGTAACACTCTGATAACATTTTAAATCACTCAAAATGAAACACATATGATGAAGATATAAATAACTGATGAATATGTGTTTTTATTGAGTTATAAGTAGTTGCATTATAGTCATAACATAGTTGAACAGGAGTACTTTAGTAATGGTGCACTAGTGGCTAGGCTATTGGTATCAATGGGAATCATAATTGAAAACTAGTTGCAAATGTATTCCATAATGGGTGGTGGAAATGTGGACATGTAGCATGGTCACATGTATGTACATTGTACGTAGTTGCAACATAATTGTTACTTTAGTGGCACATTTACAACAATTCTAAAGTAGCCACATGCAACTATAATGCAATTCTTGAAAAAGTCAAACATGGTTGACTACATATGTATGTATGATATGTATAAATTACTATATAGAAAATTCATTTTCAACTTACTTGCAACTATAATACAATTAATTGATTTTTTGATGTGACAATTTATTTATTAATACATCATGTTTCTAGTGGGATAGTTGCACACTAATCGTAATACCCAAAAGATAGTTGCACAATAGTTGTATGTGAGTTGTTCTTTGAATTTTAATTGCAAGGTACTATGGTTTCGATGGACACAATTTTTCATAGTCTACCAACTTGCCTTCCAAGTTTGGAAAATTACAAAAAAATTGAAAAGAAAAAAGAAAAATCCAAATTGAACCCCCTTGACCCTTTATCTCAAACTTGACCTCGAACATGCAAGCCTACATTTGTGCTTGGGCTTAGGAGGCTTGAAAAAGAGGATCAAGTTCCCAATGGTGGTGGTTGGAACTCATGCTCATTCCACCCCACCTTTTTTCCCCTCTCTTGTTCTTTCCTTGTTGGTGCCATAATTACATTGCTCCTCTTGGCATGGCATGCAAAACAATGAAAAAAACAAGGAGAAAAGCAAGCTTCCTACTTTTGCCCCTTTAAAAAAAATTCTTCCTCATGTTTCCTTGACAACAAAAGTTGTAAGCATGTTTCTCTTTGGTAGAATATACTTGACACATACTTGAAGCAAATGTTACATTACAAAAAGTAGGTTTCTTCTTGTTAACTACTTTGGACACAATAATTAAACTTTTAGTTACAAGATAATATATGCACTATAATTACACTAGTTGTAAATACATTCCATGTTAGTTAAACTATTTTTATCCATGTTAGATGAATGAAGATGAATAAATTTGCCATGTGCCACAATGTTTGTTTTCTCACAAAAAACATTTTGCACTTAGTCATAAACTCTAACATTTTAATTATAAAATAGTTGCACTAAGTTGCACATGTATTTTGTTCATTGTATATGACATGGAACAACATGTATGTCACATTAGGTTTGTTGTACTTAATGCAACTTGTTTGATGTAACTAGGGTGCAATCATAATAACTTGTACCGAAAGTAATCATAACCACTGTTTAATTTTTTGAATTTTCGTTACACCAAAATGCATTGTAGTTCATTTTGAGTTTCACAAAATTTTGGGTGAATTTGGACATTTTTACCATGATGAAATTGGTCAACCCCTTAATGAACAGGGACCAGTTTATGGATAGTGAATTGTTCCACTAGTACTTAGTGAAACAACGTTATTTTCAAATGAAATACAAATTTACCAAGCCATTTCACTTGTTAATTAATTAACTAAACATCGTGAAAATCAATTAAATTTAAATTATTTAATATTTAATGTAATATTTAATATTATTGATAGTTTCATGATTTTCAGCCTATGAATTATTAACACATGTCACTACTTATGTTAGGTTAAAAACCTAGCCTAGGTACACAAGCCATGTAATCAACTTAAGTAGGCACCTACAGTAGCCTCCCGCCTAAGAACGCAACTTGAACCTGGGAGGAACGTGCGTACTTAGCCGGTAGGTGCGCACTTAGACCAACAAATCCTCCGTTTGGGTATCGAACTCCAAGTTCTTTCATGAGTTGGGAGCACCGGCACAGACAGAAAAAACAACACTCCCGTTGTTGAAAGAGTCACAGAAGAAACTTTAGGGTTCCTGGTTAATTGAAAGAGCTGGTTGATGAGTCGTAGGAAGAGTGAAAAAAAGACCAAGAGTGGGGTGCCTATCGTTGTTGTTCTCTCTCTTGCTCCTCTTCCCTCCTTTGTTGCCTTCCTTTCTTAGCACATGCATGTGAAGGAAGAAACACAACGGACTACCGCGCGAGAAGCACATCTGTCGGCGATCTTCCACAAACCCTAGTAAGCAAAAAATCTCAACTTTCTGCTCGGCTACACCCGGCAGACAGGCGTCTGTTGCCATTGTAGCTCCCCTTTCCGCCATGTCCCGGAACTGCGGCGCTCCTTTTAGCACTCTGCCTTGGTTTGTAGTGCAATTCTTTGCACACTGAAACTACCACTATTGTTTGCAACCATTTATGTCCTACCCCCCACAGAAGGTTTACTCAAGAGGCTCCTTCAATCTTTGTTTCTGTCTGCCTATAATCTCTACAGCCCATGCCTTCCCCAAGTTGGTCTGAAACTTTCCTGCACATAAGAAGCAAAAACAAGGTATGGCTCAAAATTGAGCTGCTTCCACTTGCTAACTAATTTTCAAACACTGAACTTGAAGAGGTGAATTGCAACTGGTTGCAGGCTAGTACACTTCACACGTATTCTTTTCATTTCAAATGCTCACAAATTAAGCAATTTATATTTGCCAAATCACTGAC
>Ga0116231_10004192_pt1 | contig 29371 bp, 19 predicted proteins | sample S1TSphgellanicum_2_FD_89695 | JGI IMG/M metagenome (GOLD analysis project Ga0116231, IMG submission 89695) | Host-associated microbial communities from peat moss isolated from Minnesota, USA - S1T2_Fd - Sphagnum magellanicum MG | ecosystem: Host-associated > Plants > Peat moss > Unclassified...
ACGAGGTCCCGCATGAAACGTCTGCTGCTCTCCGCTGGCCTCGCCATCCCCGCCGTGCTCGCCCCCGGCGCCGCGGCATGGGCGTCGGGCTTCGACATCACGGACCTGCAGAGCCTGAACCAGGGCCAGTTCCGCCAGCTCTCGCAGGACCTGGGCGCGGCGCTGTCGTACAAGCCGCTGGCCCCGTCCGAACCGCTGGGAATCACCGGGTTCGACATCGGCTTGGCGCTCACCGGCACCGTGCTCGATAACAAGCCCGCGGTGCAGCAGGCCATCGGCGGCAGCACCGTCTACAGCGTACTGCCCGTGCCGACGCTGCGCGCCATCAAGGGGCTGCCCTACAACATCGACGTGGGCGCGATGTACGCGCGCGTCCCGAGTTCCGGCATCAACCTCTACGGCGCCGACGTGAAATGGGCGGTCCTGCCGGGCGACATCGGACTGCCCGCGGTGGCCCTGCGCGGCTCGGTCACGCGCGTCGACGGGGTCAGCCAGCTGGGCTTCGAGACCTATGGCGTGGACGTCTCCATCTCGCAAGACTTCGTGATCGCCACCCCCTATGCCGGGCTGGGCGTGGTGTGGTCGCGCACCGCGACCGACGGCCTGCCGCTGGCGCAGGAGAACCTGGCCCAGCAGAAGGTCTTCGGGGGTGTCGACTTCAATCTGGGCCTGGTCAATTTCGTCGTCGAGGCCGATTCCACCGGCGGCATCCACAGTTTCAGCGCCAAGCTGGGCTTGCGCTTCTGATATCGCCGCGGCAGGCTCACGGTGCCGGCGGTGGACTGCGGTTGGCGCGGAACTCCTCCTCGATGCGGCGCCGGTCCCAGCCGGGCGCGACCATCTCGATGAACGCATAGACGAAGCCGCGCAGATACGCGCCCTGCTTGATGGCCAGGCGCGTGGTGTTGCGGCCGAACAGGTGTCCGCAGCCGATGACCACCAGGCCTTCGGAATTGTGCTCGGTGGCCACCCCGGCGACCAGCCCGACGCCGAGCCCGGCGCGCGCATAGGTCTTGATCACGTCGGCATCGATGGCCTCGAGCACGATGGACGGTTCGATCCCGGCCTCGGCGAACGCGGCATCGATCCGGCTGCGGCCGGAGAAGTGCATCTCGTAGGTGACGATAGGATGGCGGCCCAGTTCCTTGATGCTCAGCCGCGCCGGGTGCGCGGCGTGCCTGGCCAGTGCGTGCCCGGCCGGTACCACGGCGACGTGCTCCCATTGGTACACGGGTATCGAGTCGAGCCCGCCGCTGTCGGCCAGGGTCTCGGTGGCCATGCCCACGTCGGCCTGGCCGGCGGCGACCATCGCGGCGATCTGGGGCGGGCTGCCCTGCAGCATCTTGAGGCGCACCTCCGGGAACTTGCGCGCGAACTTCTGCACCACAGCCGGGAGCACGTAGCGCGCCTGCGTGTGCGTGGTGGCGACGCGCAGCGTGCCCTCGGGGCTGCCGGCGTAGTCGCGCGCGAGCTTACGCAGGTTGTCGATCTCGTTCATGATGCGCTCGGCCGAATCGAGCACCTGCTGGCCCGGCGGCGTGAGGCCCAGGATGCGCTTGCCGTGGCGCGCGAAGATGGAGACGCCCAGTTCCTGCTCGAGCTCGATGATGGCCTTGGAGACGCCGGGCTGGGACGTGTGCAGCGCGCGCGCCGCCGTCGTCAGGTTGAGCTTCTGGCGCACCGCCTCGCGAAGGTAACGAAACTGCTGCAGGTTCATTAATCCAGTATAGAAGCACTGTCAAGCGCTGGCCGCGGAAAAACGGACCCGGGTCCGGCAAATATATTTTTTCTACCATAGATGGGGCATGCCCGGTTCGGAACCACCAGATGTCGTGGTGCCTGCCGATTGGCGCGCGCCATCCCCAAGCCCATGGTGCAGGTGCCGCTGCCCGTGCGATGCAGTGCACGGTGCCCACCGGGTCCGGTCCGTTCATAATGCCGTCTTGTGTACGGGGGACGACGCATGAAACTGGAACAAGCCCATGTGCTGCTCGATGAGCAGCCGATCTCCATCGACGTCCTGCTCGAAAAATACGCCAAGGGCGACGAGAAGACCGCCGACGACGTGCGCCGCCGGGTGGCACGCGGCCTGGCCGAGGCCGAGGCCCCCGGCCTGCGCGCCGAGTGGGAACGACGCTTCTACGACGCCATGGTCGCCGGCTTCATCCCGGGCGGCCGCGTCAATTCGGCCGCCGGCACCGAGATCTCCGCCACGCTGATCAATTGCTTCGTGCAGCCCGTCGGCGACGCGATCAGCGGCGCCAAGGACGGCCTGCCGTCCATCTACCTCGCGCTCAACCAGGCGGCCGAGACCATGCGCCGCGGCGGCGGCGTGGGCTACGACTTCTCCAACATCCGGCCGCGCGGCGCGCTGGTGCAGGGCACGCAGTCGCGCGCCAGCGGGCCGCTGTCGTATATGCGCGTGTTCGACAAGAGCTGCGAGACGCTCGAGTCCGCCGGCGCGCGCCGTGGTGCGCAGATGGGCATGCTGCGCTGCGACCATCCCGACATCGAGGATTTCATCCACGCCAAGCGCGACGGCTCGCTGTCCAATTTCAACATGTCGGTGGCGGTGACGGACGCGTTCATGCGCGCGGTCGATGCCGACGGCAGCATCGACCTGTGGCACGTGGCCGAGCCGCACGACCGTGCCGGCGCGACACAGCGCCCCGACGGCACCTGGTGCTACCGCAGCGCGCGCGCGCGCGACCTGTTCGACCAGATCATGCATTCCACCTACGACCACGCCGAGCCCGGCGTGGTCTTCGTCGACCGCATCAACCAGGACAACAACCTGTCCTACTGCGAGACCATCACCGCCACCAACCCCTGCGTCACCGGCGACACCTGGGTGATGACGGCCGATGGCCCGCGCCAGGTGCTGGACCTGGTCGGGTCGGCGCATGCGGCCATCGTCGACGGCGCGCCGCACCGCTCCGGCGCCGAGGGCTTCTTCAGCACCGGCGTCAAGGACATCGTCGAGTTGCGCACGCGCGAGGGCTTTCGCCTGCGCCTCACGCACGACCACCGGGTGCGCAAGGTCGCCAGCAGCACCCGCTGGTCGGTGGAAAAAGAGTGGATCGAAGCCGGCAAGCTGCTGCCCGGGGACCGGGTCGTGCTGCACAACCATCGCGGCCTGCCGGGCTGGGCCGGCCGGGGCACGCAGGCCGAGGGCTTCCTGCTGGGCTTCCTGGTCGGCGTCGGCACGCTCGAGGACGAGGCGGCGGTCCTGTCGGTATGGACGCCGGCGGCGGTGGCCAACGGGGCTCCGGGCGGTGGCAGTGGCGCGCAAGCGCTGATGCGCACGCTGGAGGACGCGGCCCGCACGATGCGCCACCGCAGCGACTTCGGCGGCTGGATGGCCGTCGCCGGCCGCTCCGAATGGCGTCTGAAGTCCGCGCCACTGCGCGACCTGGCCGCCAGTTTCGGCCTGCGGCCCGGCGACAAGCGTCCGGGCAAGCCGATCGAGGCAGCCTCCTCGGACTTCTACCGCGGGTTCCTGCGCGGCCTGTTCGACGCCGACGGCTCGGTGCAGGGCACGCAGGCCAAGGGCGTAAGCATCCGCCTGGCCCAGTACGACCTGGCTACGCTCGAGTGCGCGCAGCGCATGCTGCAGCGCCTGGGCATCATCGCCAACCTCCATGCCGAGCGGCGCGAGGCCGGCGTGAAGGAACTGCCGGACGGCCGCTGCGGCGCCCGCCTCTACCCGGTGCGCGCCCCGCATGAACTGCTCATCGCCGGCGACAACCTGGTCCGCTTTGCCGAGCTCATCGGCTTTGCCGACGTGGAGAAGGCCCAGCACCTGGCACAGTCGATCGCCGCGCACGAGCGCAATCCGAACCGCGAGGACTTTTGGGCCACGGTGCAAAGCGTGGATCCGGCCGGGTCCGAGATGGTGTTCGACGTGCGCGTGGCCGATGTCCACGCGTTCGACGCCAACGGGCTGTACGTGCACAACTGCGGCGAACAGCCGCTGCCCGCCTACGGCTGCTGCTGCCTGGGCTCGATCAACCTCACGCGCTTCGTGCGCGATGCGTTCACCGCCGAGGCGAGCTTCGACTTTTCCGCGTTCGCCGAGGTCACGCGCGTGGCCATCCGCGCGCTGGACAACGTGCTCGAGACCACGCTGTGGCCGCTGGACGAGCAGCGCACCGAGGCGGCCAACAAGCGCCGCGTCGGCCTGGGCTATACCGGGCTGGGCAACGCGCTGACCATGCTCAACCTGCGCTACGACAGCGAGGCGGCGCGCGCGATGGCTGCGCGCATCTCCGAGCAGATGCGCGACGCCTCGTACGAGTCCTCGGTGGAACTGGCGCGAGAGAAAGGCGCCTTCCCGCTGTTCGACGCCGACCGGTACCTCGCGCCGCCGCACTTCGCCGCGCGCCTGCCCGAGGAACTGCAGCGCCGGATCCGCGCCGGCGGCATCCGCAACTCGCACCTGCTGTCGATCGCGCCCACCGGCACCATCTCGCTCGCCTTTGCCGGCAACGCCTCGGGCGGGATCGAGCCGACCTTCTCGTGGACCTACACGCGCAAGAAACGCATGCCCGACGGCACGCGCCAGGAATACCAGGTCGAGGACTACGCCTACCGCCTCTACAAGCTGATGGGCGGCGACCCCAACGAGCTGCCGGAGGGTTTCGTCGGCGCGCTGGAGATGCAAGCGCTCGACCACATGCGCATGATCGCCGCGGTGCAACCGTTCGTCGACGCGGCGGTGAGCAAGACCGTCAACGTGCCCGAGGACTATCCGTTCGAGGACTTCCGCCAGATCTACCTGGAGGCCTGGAAGTCGGGCCTCAAGGGCATCACCACCTACCGGCCCAACCAGGTCATCGGCGAAGTACTGTCCATCACCCCGAAGGAAAGCCTGCCGCAGACGCTGGTCGCGCCCGGCGGCGGCGACGACGCCAACCGGCGCGTGCGCCTGGACTTCACGCCGCAGCCGGCGCTGGCCAGTCTCAAGTGGCCCGGCCGCCCGGACCTGTCCGCCGGCAACCTGGCCTGGACCTACATGGTGGAGATCCCCTCGCGCAACGAGTCCTTCGCCATCTTCATCGGCCAGACCGGCAGCCCGGCGCTGCCGTTCGAGGTCTGGGTCAACGGCGCCGAGCAGCCGCGCGGCCTGGGTGCGATCGCCAAGTCGCTGTCGATGGACATGCGCTCGGAGGACCGGGCGTGGTTGCGCATGAAGCTCGACGCGCTGGCGCGCTCGCGCGACGAGCAGGGCTTCATGGTGCCCTTCCCGCCCGAGGGCAACCCGATCTGGGTCAACGGCGTCGTCGGCGCCTTCGCGCAGATCGTGCGCTGGCGCTGCGACGAGCTGGGCACCTTCAAGGACCTGGACGCGCAGCCCACGCCCGTGCTCGACGCGCTGTTCTCGCGCAAGGAGCCCAAGGCCGGCCCGGCCGGCACGATGAGCTGGACGGTGGACGTCACCAACCCGAACACCGGGGACGACTTCGTCCTGGGCGTCAAGGAGCTCACGCTGCCCGACAGCAGCCGGCGCCCGTACTCGATCTGGCTATCGGGCGAGTACCCGCGCGTGCTCGACGGCCTGTGCAAGCTCATCTCGCTGGACATGCGCGTGGTCGACGCCAACTGGATCGGCATGAAGCTGCGCAAGCTGCTCAACTTCGGCGAACAGAACGGCGACTTCTGGGCCCCGGTGCCGGGCGCCGAGCGCTCGTCGCTGTTCCCGAGCACGGTGGCCTACATCGCCGCACTGCTGCTGCACCGCTACAAGGTGCTGGGCATCCTGGACGAGGACGGCCGCGCGATCCGCTCGGTGGGCATCCTGGCCATGCCCGAGTCGCGCAAGACCGTGGAGCTGGGCAGCGCGCCGATCAAGGGCCGGGTATGCCCGGGCTGCGGCGCGGCGGCGATGATCAAGCGCGACGGCTGCGAGTTCTGCACCGCGTGCGGGTTCACCGGGGCTTGCGGCTAGGCTGTCGGCGAAGCGCGTTCCAGGCGGCACTACCCTCATCCCCGCCCTTCTCCCGCAAGCGGGAGAACGGCGTCGCAGGGCGCTGCGGATGCACGTCGGGCATGGCCTGAAGGAGCAGCTTGCTGCGGCTTGCATCCTGCCGCACGCGGCGGCTGGTCAGTCGGTGCTGGCCCGCTCCGACTTGGCCTCGGCGGCACTGACCTTGTCGAAATGGTTGCCGAAATGGCTGCGGACGTAGCTCACGACGGCCGCGACCTGTTCGTCGTCCAGCGCGGAACCAAAGGCTGGCATGCCGTAGCGCCCGTGGATGACGTTGTGCAGGATGTAGGGCGCCGCTCCCACGCGGGGATTTTCCGCCAGCGCCGGATAGTGGCCGGCGCCCTGCGCGCCCTTGCCGTCGGGCATGTGGCAACCCTGGCAGATGGCGTGGTAGATCGATTCGCCGTCGCGCTGCACGAAATGGTTCGGGTCTTCCAGGCCATCGAGATGCTCGGCCGCGTGCGCGCTGGCCGCCAGGCTCGATGCGATCGCCAGCAGCACCGCAAGCGCCTGTGCCGCGGGGCGCCGGGGGCCCGGTGCCCTGCGCACCGCATGCGCGATCGGAAGTTTCATGCCGTCTCCTTGACCGGCGCCGCGCCGGCGACGATCTTGCGGTGCAGGCGCGTGATCGCGTCGTGCGAGGACAGTACCGCACCCTCCTGCCAGGCCGGGATCAGCGAGGCATGCTCGCCGGCGAGCACGATGCGGCCGTCGATCGCGCACAGGTTGCGGTAGTGCTTGTCGCGCCGCTCCTCGGACCAGGCGCCGTAGCAGCCGTTGGTCCATGGGACGCGGTGCCAGCCCACCGCCATGCCGTTCTCGAATTCATCGTGATACTGCGGATGTATCCTGGCGCCCTGCTCCAGCGCCGTGCGCACCCGGTCCTCCGGCGCCATCGCCGTGAATTCATACGCGTGGGCGCCGAACAGGTAGGCGCCCAGCAGCACGCCCTTGCCGGGACTGCCGTAGCTCGTCGACGGGTAGGAGACCATCCCGATCGGCATGTCGGTGAAGCTGATGCCGCCGTAGATCTGCTCGTCCTGTTCCCAGAAGCGGCGGCGGAACTGCAGGCCCACCTTGACCGCCGCGGCATACGGCACGGCGCGGATGGCGTCCTGCATCGGCTGCTGGACCCGGATGTCGATCTGGCTCAGGATCGACAGCGGGATCGTGCAAACACACCAGTCGGCCTGCTCCTGCTGCGCCGGGCCGTCGCCATGGCTGGGAACGTAGCTGACGGTCACGCCGCTTTCCGACTGGTCGATCTTGACGACCTTGGAATTCAATTGCACCAGGTCCTTGACCTCGCGGTACACGGCCATCGCGATCTGGTCCATGCCGCCGACCGGCTGGAAGATCGCCGTCTGGAACGAATATTCCTGCGAGACCATCAGGTAGCGCCAGAGGTGGGAGGACAGCAGGCCGTCGAAGGCCACCGGCTCGGAGGGCTGCGGCGCCGGCATCAGGCCGCCGCCCGGCGGCACGGCCCAGCCGCGGCGTTCGGCCGACGGCTTTCCTGCCACGTAGCGGTACTGGTTGTCGAGCGCGCCCCATGCCTTGAGCGCCTCGAGCAGGCGTTCCTGGTCCTCCGTGGTCAGCGCTTCGTCCAGGCGACGCTGCTGCACCACCTTGCCGAGCAGCTCGGCGACGTGGCCATGGAAGTCGGCCTGCACCGCGCCGTAGCGCTGCGGCTTGCCACCGTAGGCCTTGGTCGAATGCAGGTAGCTGCTGTAGTTCACCATCATGAACGGCTCGAGCGGCACGCCCAGGCGCTTGGCGTAGTCGAGCATGCCGTAGTGATGGTGCGGGATCCGCCACGGGCCCGGATTTATATACAGACCCTGGTCGAAGCCGCAGACCTGCTTGCGGCCACCCAACTCGGTGAATTCGTCGCCGCCGCGTATCGTCCAGGAACGCCCGCCGGCACGGCTGTTGTAGTCCAGCACCTTCACCTGGTAGCCGGCGTTGCGCAGTTCGAAAGCGGCGCTCAGTCCGGCCATGCCGGCGCCCAGGACCAGGATCTTCTGGTCGCGCCGCGCGCCCTCGAGCTTGAGCGGCCCCGCGTACGGCGACGGGGTCGACATGCCCAGCGCGCTCATCGCCTGGTACATCGCCGCGCCACCGGCCGCCTTGCCCACCATCGCGAGCAACTGCCGGCGCGTGACGCTGCGCCCGTATTTCGAACGGCTCTTCTCGCTCACGGAACGTCGCCCTACAGGGAACTTCGAACTAGAGGGAACTTCGATCTACAGGTAAGGAGGCGGCGGCACGATGTGCCGCCGCCGGTACCGGGAACCGTGATTCCCGTCGCGCTGCCGATCAGAACTTGTAGGAGAGCCGAGCGTAGTAGAACCCGCCGTTGATGCCGATCGGCGACCAGATCACGTACTTCTGCACCGCGGCGTTGTCGTCGCTGGCATTGAGGTTCGCCAGCAGTGCCGGGTTCTTCAGGTCAGGGTAGACATTGAACAGGTTGTTGGCACCCACCGTCAGCGTGAAGGACTTGTAGAGTTCCGCGGAAAGGGCAATGTTGGTGATGTACTTGCCGTTAACGGTGTCCTTGTAGTAATTGCCGTCGTCGCCTTCTTCGTAGTCCGAGGAGTGGCCGAAGTACTGCTCCTGCACGTTCACGGTCCAAGGCTTGAGCTTCCATTCGGCGCCCAGGTTGATGCGCACGCGCGGGGAGGCGGTTTCGAGCTGCGAGATCGCCGTCTTGTCGAGGAAGGTCTGCGGTGCCAGCTGGGCCGGCGCCTCGTTGATGTGCGTCACGTCGGTCTTGTTGAAGCTTGCCGATGCCGTCCAGTCGACGCGGCCGTAGACCCCGTAGTTGCTCGTAAGGGTCGACACGAGGTCGATGCCGTCCGTCTTGGTGTTCGCCGCATTGGTGAAGATGTTGATGCCGGTCTGGCCGATCGGGCTCGACACCACTGCCGGATCCAGCGAATTGCCGTTCGCGGCGATGGCGGCGTTCACGGCCGCCGACTGGATCACGCCGTCGAAGCTGCCGAAGACGTCACCGCTGCCGACGACGCGGTCGTGGATCAGGATCTGGTAGGCGTCGAGCGTGACGCTGCTGTTGTTGCTGGGCTTGAGCACGATGCCCACGCTGTAGTTGTTGGACTTCTCGGGCTTGAGGCCGTCGATGCCCACCAGCTTGGCGCCGGGCGAGTTCGGCGGCAACTGGACGAAGGCCGTCGAGGGGCCGACGTTGGTTGCCGAGTAGTACTCCTCGGCCAGGGTCGGCGCGCGGAAACCGCTGCTGATGGTTCCGCGCACGGCCACCGTGCTGATGATGTCGTACTTGCCCGAGAGCTTGCCCACGGTCGCGTTGCCGAAATCGCTGTAATGCTCGACGCGGCCGGCGGCATCGACGGTCAGCTTGGGGATCGGGGACGCGTCCAGGTCGACGTAGAACGCATAGTTGGTCCGGCTGTGGCTGCCCGCGTCGGTCTCGGTGAAGCCCGGGTAGGACTGCGGTCCGGCCAGGTAGCGCGAGTTCGGATCGCCGGCGACCAGCTTGAACGTATCGAGCCGCTGCTCCAGGCCCAGGGCGACGTTCAAGGGGCTCGCCAGGCCGACCTGGAAGTCGCGGTCGATGTCCAGGTTGTTGGTCCACTGGCTGGCGTGGAATTCGCCGTCATCGAAGTTGGTCGGCGTGAAACCCAGGTTCGTGTATTCCTGCGGGTTCGCCGTGTTGTACGTACCGACGTGGTCCGTGTCCTTGCCGAAGGTGGAACTCAGGTCCCATTCCCAACCGATCACCGTGCCCTTGACGCCGGCTGTGACCGCCGCATCGTCCTCCTCGATCCCTTCGCTCGGGTTGAAGCCCAGCGGGAACACCTGCGGGAGCTTGCTCGGCAGGCGGTAGTTCTCGTAGGAGCGGCTGTACTTGTGCCCGTAGGTGACGTTGCCGTAGAACTCGATGTCGTCGACGATCTTGCTGCCCGCATTGAGCGTGATCAGGCTCGTCTTGAGCAGCGGGTCGCCGAAGATCAGGTTCGAATTGGGCCATCCGGGAAAGTCCACGATGCTCGGCTGGGACTTGATGTTCGCCGGGTCCACCACGCGCGGATCGACCGCGCCGCGGTCGCTGTAGTCGCTGGTGCGGTATTCGGCCGTCAGGTTGGCGAAGCCGCCTTCCCAGGGCTTGAAGCCGATGTTGGCCGAAGCGTCGTTGGCCAGGCCGCCGCCGTCGATGTACTGGCCGCTCTGGGCGCTGGCGGTGCCGCCCGAGTCGTTCTTCTTCAGGATGATGTTCACGACCCCGGCGATGGCGTCGGTTCCGTACTGGGCGGCCGCGCCGTCGGTGAGGATTTCGATGTGATCGATGGCCGAGACCGGGATCAAGCCGAAGTCCGGTGCCGCCGAGCCGATGAACGGCGACCCGGTGTCCACGGTCAGGTTGGCCGTGCCATGGCGGCGCTTGCCGTTGACCAGGACCAGCGTGTCGTTCGGGCTCAATCCGCGCAGCCGGATCGCCTTGGTCAGTGCAGCCGTATCCTGGCCGAATGCCTCCACCTGCATCGAGGGCATCGCCTGGCCCAGGGCCTGCATCAGGTCGGCCTGGCCGGTGCTGGTGATCGTGTTGAGGTCCAGGACCTGGATCGGCGACACGCTGTCTTCGGCCTTCAGGCCCGACACGCGCGTGCCCGTGACGACGATGGCCTCGGCCGGAGCGCCTTCGGTGCTCGGAGCGGCGGGCGCCGCCGCGTCCGGTGCCGGCGCATCGGCGCCACGCGCAATACCCACGCTGCCTACGGTGCAGGTCGCCGTGACCAGCATGGCGAGTCCCCGCGTCTTGCGAAATCTCGATTTCATTTTTCCCCCGGTGTCTTTGATCCATCAAACCCAACCGCACGGAGAAGTCTGTGCGGCCGGTGCCTTGCAGATGGCAAGTTGATGTCAGTCTATGTCAGAGTTCAAATGCAATCGTCGTGCCGGACGCAACACATCGGCAACGCATCGTCGATGCATTGACACGCGGGAAATTCCGCACCACGCGCTGCGTGTTGAGGGAGATCCCGGGCGCGGGCCGCACGCGCCCCGCGCGCGGCCGGGCCTGCGCCGGCTCCTTGAACACCGCCGTAGCGGCGCGGCAATTACGCGCTTTTGGGATTTGGCGTCGAGCCCGCACGACGCGGCGCGCGATCGAGCAAGTCGCACTACGCTGGTGCGAATGCCGCGCGCGTGTTCGAACCCGGTGCACCGCTTGCGGCCATAACAGTGCCGCGCGGCACGATCACGGGGCGCCGCTCACCACTCGTAGCGATAGCCCACGCCATAGACCGAGAACACGAGTTCGCGCTCGGGGAAGACCTGGGCGATCTTCCTGCGCAGCTTCTTCACGTGGCTGTCCACGGTGCGCGCCTCGACGATGCGGTAGTCGGCGTACATCGCCTCCATCAGCTGGGCGCGCGTGAAGATGCGCCCGGGTTCGCTGACGAGTATGCGCAGCAGCTGGAATTCGACCACGCTCAGGTCGAGGTGCTTGCCCTCGACCGTCGCACGCTGCGTGCGCTCGTCCATCACGATGCCCGCCGGGGCCGCGCCGGGCGCGGCGCGGATGCGCCGGAAGATGGCCTTGATGCGGGCGACCACCTCGCGCGGACTGAAGGGCTTGCAGATGTAGTCGTCCGCGCCCAGCTCGAGCCCCAGCAGCCGGTCGATCTCCTCCACGCGTGCGGTGACGATGACGATGGGCAGGTTGGTCCTTGCGCGCAGGCGCCGGCACAGCTCGAGCCCGTCCATGCCGGGCAGCATGAGGTCGAGCACGATGAGGTCGACGGTGTTGGCGGCCAGCCAGGGCTCGACCAGGTCACCCCGGTCCAGGTGCGCGGTGGCAAAGCCGCTGTCGGCCAGGTAGTCGCGCAGCACGGCGGCGATCTTCGGTTCGTCCTCGACGATGAGCACGTGGGCGTTGGGAGCGGACGTCGGCATGCGCGCAGCCCTTATGCCAGCGGGACCAGCGGAAAGGCGATCTTCCACGCCAGGCCACCGAGCGCACTCGCGCCGGGGGTCATCGTGCCGCCGTGGGCCTCGACGATGGCCTGCGCGATCGACAGCCCCAGCCCCGAGCCGCCCCCGGCGCGGCTGCGCGAGGAATCGACGCGGAACAGCCGCACGGTGAGGCGCCGCAGGTCCTGCGGCGGCACGGCCGGCGCCGAGTCCTCCCATTCGAGCACCGCGGCGCCGGCTTGCAGGCGGGTGGACACCTGCAGCCGCCCGGGCACATCGGTGTAGCGCAAGGTATTCTGGCGCAGGTTGTCCAGAAGCTGCGAGAGGCGGTTGGGATCGCCGCGGATCGGCGCCTGCGGCGCCAGCGCGAGCCCCAGGCTCAGCCCCGCGTCGGCGATGAGGTCCTGGCAGCCCTCGAGCTCCTCCTGCACGAAACGGCTCAGGTCCATCGGCGCCATCTTGAATTCGAGCGCGCCCTGGTCCGACAAGGACAGCATGTGCAGGTCCTCGACCAGGCGCGAGAGCTTGCCGACCTCCTGCGCCAGCGAGGCCAGGCGCTCGGTGGTGGGCTTGCGCACGCCGTCCTGCAGCGCATCGACCTCGGCACGCAGCACCGCCAGCGGCGTGCGCAGCTCGTGCGAGATGTCGGCGATCCAGCGCTCGCGCGCGCGCCGGCCGCTCTGCAGCGCTTCGCCCAGCGAATTGAAGTCGGCCGCGAGCTGCGCGAACTCATCGTGCCCCGACACGTTCGTGCGCACGTGGAACTCGCCGCGCGCCAGCGCCCGCGTGCCCTCGGCCAGCTGCTGCACGGGCCGGCTGATCCAGCGCGCGATGCCGGCCGAGAGCAGGATGGCGGTGAGCAGCATGCCGCCGGCGAGCACGGCAAAGCTCAGCGCCTCGCGCTCGGCGAACAGGCGATCCAGCGCCTCGGCCAGGTCATCGCGCGGCAGGTAGCCCAGGTACCCGACCACCTGGTCGTGCCACGGGATCGGGCGCAGGACGGCACGCGGCACGAGGTCCGGCGGACCGATCAGCGGATGGCCCTGCGCGTCGAGCAGCAGCAGGCGCGGACTGAACGTGATGGTATCGGCGAAGTGCGGCGGTTCGAGCCGAGGCGGCGCGGTACGAGACGGCCCGCTACCGGGGCGATCGGCCGCGGCCGGCGACGGCGGGGGCAGCGCGGGCTCGCCGCTGCGCGGCTGCGCCAGGTAGCGGTGCAGCAGGTCGGCCCAGCGGCGCTGGTCGGACGCCACCCAGGCCCAGCTGCCTTCGCGGCCGTAGCCCTCGGCCAGCTCGGCAGCCAGGGGCCCGAGGCGCGCCAGCTCCTGGCGCCGCAGATGCTCGCGGAACTCGTGCTCGAAGCTCCAGCTCGCGCCCGCGTACATCAGCAATGCCAGCAGGGCGTTGGTGCCCAGCATGACGACGAACAGTTTGCCGTAGATGTGGCGCAGCATGTCGGCGTTGTCCCCGAAATCCGCAGGGGTTCGCGCGCGCCGTCGGCCGTCCCCACGGTCTGGAAAAAGCATAACGTACAAAAGCGCATGGATTGTTCAAGTCCGCCCGGTTCGCGCAAGGATCCATTAATGTTCCGCAGTTCGTCCTCCTTGCCGCACCTCACGCGCCTAGAATCCGCCCGTCCGCTGCGCCCCCCGGCCGCCGTGCGCGCCGATGGCGCGCGGCACCACACCTTGTCAACGGCAATCCAACCTCGGTGAAACCAAGCCAATGAACGACGTTCCGTCCGCCCCACCGACCGCTCCCGCCCACGACCAGCGCGGCCTGGCGCGCCAGAGCCTGATCATCGGCGTGATCGTCCTCGTCCTCGCCGTGGCGGCGGGCGCGTGGTACCTGCGCCGCTCGGCCGCGCCGTCCGGCGCCGCCGCGCCGGGCTCGGCCCGCGGCGATGCCGCGCCGGCGCCGGACGGCTCGGGCAAGGGCGCGCGTCGCGGCGGCCGCGGCGGGTTCAGCGATGTCGTCCCGGTAGGCGTGGAGGCGGTCGCGGCCCGCGACATCCGCGTCACCCGCAATGCGCTGGGCACGGTGACGCCGGTGGTCACCGTCACCGTGCAGGCCCAGGTCAGCGGCCAGCTCACCCAGGTCGCCTTCGTCGAGGGCCAGACCGTGCACAAGGGCGACTTCCTGGCCGAGATCGATCCGCGCCCGTACCAGGCGGCCGTCGACCAGGCGCAGGGGCAGCTCGTGAAGGACCAGGCGACGCTGGACGAGGCGCGCATGGACCTCGTGCGCTACCAGCAGCTGATCGAGAAGAAATCGATCGCGCGCCAGCAGGCCGAGGACCAGAAGTGGGTGGTCGTCCAGGACGAGGGCGCGGTGAAGATCGACCAGGCCCAGCTGGCCACCGCGCAGATCAACCTGGGCTTCTGCCACATCGTCTCGCCCAGCGACGGCCGCATCGGCCTGCGCCTGGTGGACCCGGGCAACTTCATCCAGGTAGGCAGCAGCAGCACCAGCCTGGCGGTGATCACGCGCATGCAGCCGATGACGGCGGTCTTCGCGCTGCCCGAGGACGACGTGCCCGCGGTCCTGGCGCACCAGCACGCCGGCGCGCGGCTGCAGGCCCAGGCCTACGACCGCAGCGGCCTGCACCTGCTCGACACCGGCAGCCTGCTGGCCATCGACAGCCAGATCAACACCAGCACGGGGACGGTGAACCTCAAGGCGCTGTTCCCGAACGCCAAGCTCGCGCTGTTCCCGAACCAGTTCGTCAACATCGTCCTGCGCATCGACGAGCTGATCGGCACGCTGGCCATGCCCACCGCGGCGGTCCAGCGCGGCACCAACGGCACCTTCGTCTACGTGGTCAAGCCCGACAACAAGATCGCGATGACCCCGGTCAAGCTGGGCCCGTCCGATGGCGGCTACGTCGCGATCACCTCCGGCCCGGCCGCCGGCGACCGCGTCGTGGTCGACGGGGCCGACAAGCTGCGCGACGGCATGACGGTGACCGTACCGGCCGCGAACCCGACCGCGAACCCGGCGGCGAGCCCGGCGGCGAACTGAGCGAAGCCGAGCGATGAACCCCTCGCGCATCTTCATCCTGCGGCCGGTGGCGACATCGCTGCTGATGATCGCCATCCTGCTGTCGGGGGGCCTCGCGTTCCGCTACCTGGCCGTGTCCGCGCTCCCCGAGGTCGACTACCCGACGATCCAGATCCAGACCTTCTACCCGGGTGCCAGCCCGGACGTCATGAGCACCTCGGTCACCGCGCCGCTGGAGGTGCAACTGGGCCAGATGCCGGGGCTCAACCAGATGTCCTCGTCGAGCTCGGCCGGCGCCTCGGTGATCACGCTGCAGTTCAACCTGTCGCTCAACATCGACATCGCCGAGCAGGAGGTCCAGGCCGCGATCAACGCCGCCGGCAACCTGCTGCCGTCCGACCTGCCGGCGCCGCCGATCTACGCCAAGGTCAACCCGGCCGACGCGCCGATCATGACCCTGGCGCTCACCTCCAAGTCCATGCCGCTCACGCAGGTCGAGGACGTGGCCGATACGCGCCTCGCGCAGAAGATCTCCCAGCTGGCAGGCGTCGGCCTGGTGAGCATCAGCGGCGGGCAGCGGCCGGCGGTGCGCATCGCCGCCGACCTGCGCCAGCTGGCCGCGTACGGGCTCAACATCGACGACCTGCGCACGACCATCGGCAATGCCAACGCCGACTCGCCCAAGGGCGGCTTCGACGGGCCGATGCGCTCGTACACCGTCAACGCCAACGACCAGCTGCAAAGCGCCGAGGGCTACCGCAGCCTGGTCGTCGCCTACCGCAACGGCGCGCCGGTCCTGCTCTCCGACGTGGCGCGGGTCATCGACGGCGCGCAGAACGACAAGCTCGCGGCCTGGAGCGGCACCGAGCCGGCGGTGATCATGAACATCCAGCGCCAGCCCGGCGCCAACGTGATCGACGTGGTCGACAGCATCAAGGCGCTGCTGCCCCAACTGCAGGCCTCGCTGCCGCCGGCCATCGACGTCAAGGTGCTGGGCGACCGCACCACGACCATCCGCGCCTCGGTGGACGACGTCGAGTTCGAGCTGGGCCTGGCGGTCGCCCTGGTGGTGCTGGTGATCTTCCTCTTCCTGCGCAACCTGCCCGCCACCGTGATTCCCGCCCTGTCGGTGCCGCTGTCGCTGGTGGGCACCTTCGGCGTGATGTACCTGATGGGATTCAGCGTCAACAACCTGTCGCTGATGGCCCTGACGGTGGCCACGGGCTTCGTGGTCGACGACGCGATCGTGATGATCGAGAACGTCTCGCGCTACCTCGAGCTGGGCGATTCGCCGCTCGAGGCCGCGCTCAAGGGCTCCCGGCAGATCGGCTTCACCATCATGTCGCTGACCGTGTCGCTGATCGCCGTGCTGATCCCGCTGCTCTTCATGAAGGACGTGGTCGGGCGCCTGTTCCGCGAATTCGCCATCACGCTGTCGGTCACGATACTGATCTCGGCGGTGGTCTCGCTGACGCTGGTGCCGATGCTCTGCGCCAAGGTGCTGCGCGCCGCCAGCGCGCCGCGGGGCGAGGGCGCGCACGCCGAGGATGGCCGCGACATGCCCGGCTGGTTCGGCGCCCTGGTGCGCCACTACGCGCGCACGCTCGACTGGGTGCTGGATCACCATGCGCTGGTGCTGCTGGTGGCGCTGGGCACGCTGGTGCTCACCGTGGTGCTCTACGTGCTGGTGCCCAAGGGCCTGTTCCCGACCCAGGACACGGGCATGATCCAGGGCATCTCGCAGGCGCCCGAGTCGATCTCGTTCCCGCAGATGGCCGCGCGCCAGCAGGCCCTGGCGGCGGTGATCCTGCGCGACCCCGACGTGGCCACCCTGTCGTCGTTCATCGGCGTCGACGGCACCAACATGACGCTCAACTCGGGGCGCATCCTGATCCAGCTCAAGCCCCACGACCAGCGCAGCGCGAACGCCAGCGCGATCATCCGCCGCCTCAACGCCGCCACCGCGTCCGTGAACGGCATCCGCCTGTACATGCAGCCGGTGCAGGACCTGACCATCGACACGACCGTCAGCCGGACCCAGTACAACTTCGTGCTCGAGGACGCCAATCCCGACGAGATCGAATCCTGGACGCCCAAGCTGCTCGAGCGGCTCGACGCGCTGCCGGAACTCCAGGACGTGGCCAGCGACCTGCAGCAGCGCGGCCTGGCGGTGAACGTGACCATCGACCGCGCGACCGCGGCGCGCTTCGGCATCACGCCGGCCACGGTGGACAATGCGCTCTACGATGCGTACGGCCAGCGCATCATCTCGACCATCTTCACGCAGACCAACCAGTACCGGGTGATCCTGGAGGCCGACCCGGCCTCGCAGCAGTCCCCGGCGGACCTGTCGCAGATCTACCTGCCCTCGTCGACCTCGTCGACGGGGACCGGCCAGGTGCCGCTGTCGGCGATCACCTCGATCGACGAGCGCCTGGTGCCGCTGGAGATCAATCATCTCGGGCAGTTCCCCTCGGCCAACGTCTCCTTCAACCTGGCGCCGGGGGTCTCGCTGAGCACCGCCGTGGACAAGATAGACCAGGCCATGCGCGAGGCCGGCCAGCCCGACAGCGTATTCGCGGTCTTCCAGGGGGCGGCGCTGGCGTTCCAGCAGGCGCTGGGCAACGAGGTCTTCCTGCTGCTGGCGGCGATCATCACGGTCTACATCGTGCTCGGCGTGCTGTACGAGAGCTATGTGCACCCGCTCACCATCCTCTCGACCCTCCCCTCGGCGGGCATCGGCGCGCTGCTGGCGCTGATGCTGGCCGGCGACGACCTGGACATCATCGGCATCATCGGCATCGTGCTGCTGATCGGCATCGTCAAGAAGAACGCCATCATGATGATCGACTTCGCGCTGGACGCGGAGCGCAACCACGGCCTGCCGCCGCGCCAGGCCATCCGCCAGGCCTGCCTGCTGCGGCTGCGCCCGATCCTGATGACCACCATGGCGGCGATCTTCGGCGCGCTGCCGCTGATGATCGGGTCGGGCGTCGGTTCCGAGCTGCGCCACCCGCTGGGCATCACCATCGTCGGCGGCCTGATAGTGAGCCAGCTGCTGACGCTCTACACCACGCCCGTGATCTACCTGGCCTTCGACTGGCTGGGCGCGCGCGTGCGCGCGCGCCTCGGCGGCGGTCGCGCGCCGGCGGACGGCGAGCCGGTCGACGCCCGGCCATGAACATAACCGAGCTGTGCATCCGGCGCCCGATCGCCACCTCGCTGCTGACGGTGGGCGTGGTGATGGCCGGCTGGATCGGCTTCGTGCTGCTTCCGGTGGCGCCGCTGCCGCAGGTCGATTTCCCGACCATCTCGGTCCAGGCGACGCTGCCCGGCGCCAGTCCGGAGGTGGTCGCCAACAGCGTGGCCACGCCGCTCGAACGCCACCTCGGCGTCATCGCCGACGTGGCCGAGATGACGTCCCAGAGCTCGGTCGGCCAGGCCCGCATCACGCTGCAGTTCGGCCTGGACCGCGACATCGACGGTGCGGCGCGCGACGTGGAAGCGGCCATCAATGCGGCCCGTGCCGACCTGCCCGCCAGCCTGCGCAGCAACCCGACCTATCGCAAGGTCAATCCGGCCGATTCGCCGATACTGATCCTGTCGATGACCTCGCCGACGCTCACGCGCGGCCAGATCTTCGATGCCGCCTCGTCCGTGCTGCAGCAGAAGTTCTCGCAGATCAACGGCATCGGCCAGGTCACGCTGGGCGGCTCGGCGCTGCCGGCCGTGCGCGTCGAGCTCAACCCGACGGCGCTCAACAAGTACGGCATCGGCCTGGAGGACATCCGCGCCGCCCTCGCCTCGGCCAACGCGCATTCGCCCAAGGGCTCGATCGAGGGCCATGGGGTGCACTACCAGATCTACGACAACGACCAGGCCAGCCACGCCAGCGACTACGCCCCGCTGGTCATCGCCTGGCGCAACGGCGCGCCGGTGCACCTGACCGACGTCGGCGAGGTCAGCGAATCGATCGAGAACATCCGCAACGACGGCCTGGCCGACGGCAAGCCGGCGGTCCTCGTCATCCTCTACCGCCAGCCGGGCGCCAACATCATCGAGACGGTGGAGCGGGTCAAGGACGCGCTGCCCTTCCTGCGCGCCTCGATATCGCGCAACATCGACCTGGAGGTGGCGGTCGACCGCTCCACGACGATCCGCTCCTCGCTGCGCGACATCGAAGGCTCGGTGCTGCTGTCGGTGGTCCTGGTGATCGGGGTGGTGTTCGTGTTCCTGCGCACGGCATCGGCCACGCTGGTGCCGGCCATCGTCGTGCCGGCGTCGCTGATCGGCACCTTCGGCATCATGTACCTGTGCGACTACAGCCTGGACAACCTGTCGCTGATGGCGCTGACCATCGCCACCGGCTTCGTCGTCGACGACGCGATCGTGGTGATGGAGAACATCACGCGCCTCGTCGAGTCGGGCATGCCGCGGCTGCAGGCCGCGCTGGTCGGCGCGCGCGAGGTGAGCTTCACGGTGCTGTCCATGAGCCTGTCGCTGATCGCCGTCTTCCTGCCCATCCTGCTGATGGGCGGCATCGTCGGGCGCCTGTTCCGCGAGTTCGCCCTGACGCTCTCGTTCGCGATCCTGGTCTCGATGGTCTTCTCCCTGACCACCACGCCGATGATCTGCGCCCGGCTGCGCGAGGCCCGCGAGCAGCGGATGCTGTCCGGGTTCCATCGCTTCACCGAGCGCTGGTTCTCCGCCCTGCACGGCGCGTACACGCGCTCGCTCGGGCGCGTGGTCATGCACCCGGTGCTGGTGGTATGCGTGCAGCTGGCCATCATCGTGCTGGGCGTGGTCCTCTTCATCCTGCTGCCCAAGGGCTTCGTGCCGCAGGAGGATACCGGCCAGATCGTCGGCGGCGTGCAGGCCGACCAGAGCATCTCGTACCAGCTGATGAGCAAGAAGCTGCACCAGTTCAGCGCCATCCTCGTCAAGGATCCGGCGATGGACCACGTGGTCGGGTTCACCGGCGGCGGCCAGACCAATTCCGGCTTCATGTTCGCCTCGCTCAAGCCGCGCAGCCAGCGCCCGGAGAACTCCGACCTCGTCATCGCGCGCCTGAGCAAGCAGCTCGAACAGATCCCCGGGGCCAACCTGTTCCTGCAGTCGGGCCAGGACATCCGCATGGGCGGGCGCCAGAGCAACGCGCAGTACCAGTTCACGCTGCAGGACGCCGACCTGGCCGAGCTCTATGCGTGGGGACCGAAGATCCTTCAGGCCATGCGCCGCATCCCGGAGCTCACCCAGGTGAATTCCGACCTGCAGCAGGCCGGCCTGGAGGCCGACCTGGTGATCGACCGGGCCACCGCCGGCCGCCTGGGCGTCACCGCCAGCCAGATCGACAACACCCTCTACGACGCGTACGGCCAGCGCCAGGTGTCGACGATCTACAACCCGCTCAACCAGTACCACGTGGTGATGGAGGTGGCACCGCGCTACTGGCAGGACCCGCAGGCGCTGCGCGACGTCTTCGTCAGCACCGCCGGCGGCTCGGTCGGGGGTACGGGGTCCACCAATGCCGTGGCCGGCACGGTCACCGGCATCAACCAGGCCAGCAGCGGGTCGGCGGTCGCGCAGGACCTGCTGCGCAACCTGGCCACCAACCAGATCACCGCCACCGGCAAGTCCCAGGCCTCGACCGGCTCGGCGGTCAGCGCGTTCACCGAGACCATGGTGCCGCTGGCGGCCATCTCGCACTACGAGCCGGGCAAGACCCCGCTGGCGGTCAACCACCAGGGGCCGTTCGTCGCCAGCACCATCTCGTTCAACCTCGTGCCCGGCGCCTCGCTGAGCGACGCCGTCAAGAAGATCCACGCGGCGATGACGGGCCTGGGCGTCCCGGCCTCGCTCAACGGCGATTTCCAGGGCACGGCCCGCGCGTTCCAGCAGTCGCTGGGCAACGAGCCGCTGCTGATCGCGGCGGCGCTGGCCGCCATCTACATCGTGCTGGGCATCCTGTACGAGAGCACCATCCACCCGATCACGATCATGTCGACGCTGCCCTCGGCGGGGGTCGGCGCCTTCCTGGCCCTGCTGGTCTTCGGCATGGAGTTCGACATCTTCTCGCTGATCGGCGTCTTCCTGCTGATCGGCATCGTGAAGAAGAACGCCATCATGATGATCGACTTCGCGCTGGTGGCGCAGCGCCAGGACGGCCTGACGGCGCACGACGCCATCCTGCGCGCCTGCGACATGCGCTTTCGTCCCATCATGATGACCACCGTGGCGGCGATGTTCGGCGCGCTCCCGCTGGCGCTGGGCACCGGCGAGGGCGCCGAGCTGCGCCACCCGCTCGGCGTGACGATCATCGGCGGACTGCTGCTGAGCCAGCTGCTGACGCTCTACACGACCCCGGTGACCTACCTGCTGATGGACCGTCTGCGCGGCTGGCTCGTGTCGCTGCGCCACCGCACCGCGGCGGCGTCCCTGCCCCCGGCCGATGCGCCCGGCGCGCCCTGAGCGCCCGACCGCGGCGCCCCCCTACCAACGGCCGACACCCATGCCCATGAAACCCGCCCGCCCTCGCAGCACCCGTCTTGCGGCATGCCTGCCGCTGTGCGCCGCGGCCTGCCTGTCGGCCTGCGCCATAGGTCCGGACTACCACCGCCCGGCGGCGCCGACGCCACAGCATTACAAGGAACTGGGCGACTGGAAGCCGATAGCCCCCCAGCCGGCCGCCAGCGACGCACCCTGGTGGTCGATCTACAACGATCCCAAGCTCGACGAACTCGAGCGCCAGGTGTCGATCTCCAACGAGTCGCTCAAGGCGACGGCGGCCAATTACCAGCAGGCGCTGGAGATCGTCGCCGAGAGCCGGGCGGCCTACTTCCCGACGCTGTCGGCCAACCTGTCGGCGCAGCGGGCCCCCACGAGCTCGAGCCGCGTCACGGTCAACCCGGGCCCTCCCCCATCGCTGAGCGTGACGAGCACCCGCAGCGTGGCCGACGAGGTCAGTGCCTCCGTGAGCGCGAGCTGGGCGCCGGACATCTGGGGCAAGATCCGGCGCACGGTCGAGAACAGCGTCGCCAACGCCCAGGCCAGCGCGGCCGACCTGGCCGCTGCGCGCCTGTCGCTGCAGGGCACGCTGGCGACCGATTACTTCTCGCTGCGGGTCGACGACGACCTCACGCACCTCTACGAGCAGACGGTGAAGGCCTACCAGGAGACCCTGGAGATCACGCGCAACCAGTTCGATGCCGGCACCGCCGCCGAGACCGACGTCATCACCGCGCAGACGCAGCTGCAGGGCGCGCAGGCTGCGCTGATCGGGGTCGGCGTGCAGCGCGCCCAGCTCGAGCACGCGATCGCCGTGCTCATCGGCAAGACGCCCGACCAGCTGAGCATCGTGCCGGGCCCGCTGACGCGCGAGGTGCCGGTGGCGCCGGTCGGCATGCCCTCGACCCTGCTCGAGCGCCGGCCCGATATCGCCGCCGCCGAACGCACGGCGGCGGCGGCCAGCGCGCAGATCGGCGTCGCCACCGCGGCCTACTACCCCAGCGTCACGCTGGCCGGTTCGTTCGGCTACACCGGGCCGGCGCTGGGCGGCCTCTTCAGCGTGGCCAACGAGGTCTGGTCCGTGGGTCCGCAGGTGGCCCAGACCCTGTTCGACGGCGGCCTGCGCCATGCGCAGGTGGCCGCGGCACGGGCGGCGTACGAGAGCAGCGTGGCGAGCTATCGCCAGACGGTGCTGGCGGCCTTCCAGCAGGTCGAGGACGAACTGGCGGCGCTGCGCATCCTGGAGCAGCAGGCCCAGATCCAGCAGCTGGCGGTGAGCTCGGCGCGCGAGGCGGTCAAGCTCACCGTGTACCAGTACGAGGCCGGCACGGTCGCCTACACGAGCGTGGTCACGGTGCAGGCGATCGCGCTGGCGGACGAGCAGAACCTGCTCACGACCCTGGGCAGCCGGCTGAGCGCGAGCGTGGCGCTGGTGACGGCGCTGGGTGGGGGTTGGGATTCGGCCCTGCTGGCCGAGGGCGCCGGCGGCAAGCCCGCCGCGACCCCCGACGCGCGCCCGTAGCCGGCCGCTAGCCGGGGCGGCGCTTGGTGTGGTCGGTCTCGAGCGCGCGCTTGATGCGGGCCTGCTTGGTCGCTTCCATCTCGTCCATGGCCTTTTTCTTGTCCAGGCCCAGGTAACGCTCGATGAACTCGAACCAGATGAACGCGCAGGCGAGCGGCAGCACCACCCACCACCAGGAGAGCGCGGCAAAGGGGCCGACCTCGAAGTATCGAAGCAGCACGAGGAGAAATCCGGTCCAGACGAGCCACATGGCGTTGAGGAAGAGCCTTCCCGTTGTGCATGACCGGCAATTGCGGTGCAGGGCCGGCGCCTGGCCGTCCGCGCACCCCCCCACGGGCGGTGCGTCCGGATTCCCGCCACACCAGTATGCGTGCCCGGGCGCACGGGCGAGAACCGCAAAAGCACGGATCCAGGGCGAATATTCGTTGGACCGGGCCGCGGGACCTTGCAGTGCACAAGATACACTAGCCAGCGCAGCGCTACGGGACCGTGGCGCAGGCGCCGCCCACCGGAGGAAAACGATGAAAAAAATGCTCGCGGTCGCCCTCGCGGCCGCCCTGTTCAGCAGCAGCGCGATGGCCCAGCTCGAACTGGCCCGGTCGCGCAACTGCCTTGCCTGCCACGGTGTCGACAAGAAGATCGTCGGCCCCGCCTACAAGGATGTCGCCGCCAGGTACGCCAACGACCCGGGCGCCGCCGCGCGCCTGGCCAGGAAGGTGCGCGAGGGTGGCGTCGGGGTCTGGGGCAAGGTGCCCATGCCGGCCAATACGCAGGTGAGCCCGGCCGAGGCCGACTCGCTGGTCAAGTGGATACTCTCGCTGAAGTGATTCCGCTGCGGTGATTCCGCGGCAAGGATTGCGCATTGATCCGGCGTAGAATCCGCCGCTTTTACGCGATCCGGAAAATCAGCCCCGGAGCGAAAGGGAATCCATGAACGCCTGGATAAGAATCGCCGCGGCAACGGCCGTGGCAGGCGCGGCCTTGCTCGGTTGCGGAAAAAAGGACGAGGGCGCCCCCGCATCCGGCGCTTCCGGCCCCGCCGCCACGGCATCCCCGGCTTCCGGCGATGTCATCCTGATCGGCCACGTGGCGCCGCTCAGCGGCGGCGATGCCCACCTGGGCAAGGACAACGAGAACGGCGCACGCCTGGCGGCCGACGAGATCAACGCCGCCGGCGGGGTCAAGGTCGGGGGCAAGGTCTATCGCGTGGAGATCCTGGGCGAGGACGACAAGTCCGACCCCAAGGAGGGCACGCTGGCGGCCCAGAAGCTGGTCGACGCCGGCGTCGTCGGGGTCGTGGGCCACCTCAATTCCGGCAGTTCGATCCCGGCCTCGAAGATCTACGCCGACGCCGACGTCGTGCAGATCTCCCCGTCGAGCACGGCCGTCAAGTACACCGACCAGGGGTTCAAGACCACCTTCCGCGTGGTCGCCAACGACCGCCAGCAGGGCACCGCGATGGCCAACTACGCGATCGACGGCATGAAGGCCAAGACCGTGGCCATCGTCGACGACCGCACGGCCTATGGCCAGGGGCTGGTCGACGTGGTCCAGGGCGTGGTCAAGGGCCGCGGCGTGACCGTGGTCGCGCGCGAGTTCACCGACGACAAGGCCAGCGATTTCAGCGCCATCCTCACCAAGATCCGCGCCACCAAGCCCGACGTGATCATCTACGGCGGCATGGACGACACCGCGGGCCCGATGGCCAAGCAGCTGCACCAGCTGGGCATCAAGGCGCCGATGATGGCCGGCGACGGGGCCTGCTCGCCGGAGTTCATCAAGCTGGCCGGCGACGGCGCCGACATGCTCACCTGCTCGCGCGCGGGCGAGGCCGTCGAGCACCTGCCCAGGGGCGAGCAGTTCGTCGCCAAGTACAAGGCCAAGTTCGGCTCGGACGTCCAGGTCTACGCGCCCTACGCCTACGACGCGGTGTACGTGATCGTCGACGCCATCCGCCGCGCCGGCTCGCTCGACCGCAAGGCCATCGTCGCCGCGGTCGCCGCCACCGACTACGACGGCCTGACCGGTCACATCGACTTCGATCCCAAGGGCGACCTGAAGAACGGCGCCATATCGATGTACCACGTGCAGGACGGCAAGCTCAACTACCTGTCCACCACCCGCTAGCGGCGCACCGTGCACGATACCGGCAAGACGATGGCAGCCTACGCGGCCCCGGCCGCCCGGCGCCGATGAGCTCCTTCGATACCCTGCTGCAGCAGGTCTTCAACGGCCTGGTGCTGGGCAGCCTGTACGCGCTGATCGCGCTGGGCTACACGATGGTCTACGGCATCGTCAACCTGATCAATTTCGCGCACGGCGACGTGCTGATGATCGGCGCCCTGACCGCCCTGAGCGCGATCACGCTGGCCCACGGCCTGCTCCCGGCGCTGCCGGGCTGGGGCCTGCTGGTCGTCGGCATGCTGGCGGCCATGCCGGCCTGCGTGCTGCTGAGCCTGGTGATCGAACGCGTGGCCTACCGCCCGCTGCGCCATGCGCCGCGGCTGGCGCCGCTGATCACGGCGATCGGCGTGTCGATCCTGCTCCAGACCGTGGCGATGATCATCTGGGGCCGCAACCACCTGTCGTACCCGCAACTGCTGCCCGCCGACCCGATCGACATCGGGCCGGCCACGGTGACGGCGACCAAGCTGCTGGTCATCGCCCTGTCGGCGGTCGTCATGGTGGCGCTGCTGATCCTCGTGCAGCGCACGCGCCTGGGCCGGGCGATGCGCGCCACGGCCGAGAACCCGCGCGTGGCCAGCCTGATGGGCGTCAACCCCAATGCCGTCATCGCCGCCACCTTCGCCATCGGCGCCGCGCTGGCCGCGATCGCCGGGGTGATGTACGCGAGCGTCTACTCGGTGGCGCATTTCTACATGGGCTTCATCCCGGGGCTCAAGGCCTTCACCGCCGCGGTGCTGGGCGGCATCGGCAACATCCCCGGCGCGATGCTCGGCGGCATATTGCTGGGGCTGATCGAGGCGCTCGGGGCCGGCTACATCGGCGACCTGACCGGCGGCGTCTTCGGCAGCAACTACCAGGACGTGTTCGCGTTCATCGTCCTGTGCGGTGTGCTGATCCTGCGGCCCTCGGGCCTGCTGGGCGAGCGCGTGGCCGACCGCGCCTGAGCGCGCTGCCCGACCACGCGATGCGCCCTGCCCTGCGCCGCCTCGGAACCCTGCGCCACCGGCACCCGCAGCGGCGCCGCCCGGTGCCGGCCTCGCCATGAATGCCGCGCTCGCGAACCTGCGCCGCCATCCGCGCTACGGCCTGGGCGCGGCGCTGGTGGTGGCCATCGTCCTGCTCGTGCTGCCGCTGGCGGCCGGCGCGCTGGGCGCGGCCTGGGTGCGCACCCTGGCCTTCTCCGCGCTGTACGTGATGCTGGCCCTGGGCCTGAACATCGTCGTGGGCTTCGCCGGGCTGCTCGACCTGGGCTACATCGCCTTCTACGCGGTCGGCGCCTACACGTTCGCGCTGCTGGCCTCGCCGCACCTCACCGACAACTTCCCGGCGATCGCGCACGCCTTCCCCGGCGGCCTGCACGCGCCGATCTGGGCGGTGATCCCGCTCGGGGCGGCGGTGGCTGCGGGCTTCGGCGTGCTGCTGGGCGCACCGGTGCTCAAGCTGCGCGGCGACTACCTGGCCATCGTCACCCTGGGATTCGGCGAGATCATCCGCATCTTCCTGAACAACCTCAACCAGCCGCTGAACCTCACCAACGGGCCGCAGGGCATCACGCTGATCGACCCGGTGCGCATCGGCGAGCTGCGCTTCGACCATGCCGCGGGCTTCCTGGGCCTGCGCCTGAGCTCGCTGCAGCTGTACTACTACCTGTTCGTCGCGCTGGCGGCGCTGTCGGTGCTGGTGTGCGTGCGCCTGCAGAAATCGCGCCTGGGGCGCGCGTGGATGGCGATCCGCGAGGACGAGATCGCGGCCAAGGCGATGGGCATCAACGTGCGCAACGTCAAGCTGCTGGCCTTCGCGCTCGGCGCCACGTTCGGCGGCGTGGCCGGGACCCTGTTCGCCGCCTTCCAGGGCTTCGTGTCGCCCGAGTCGTTCTCGCTGATGGAGTCGATCATCGTGCTCTCGATGATCGTCCTGGGCGGTCTCGGGCACATCCCCGGCGTCATCTTCGGCGCCATCCTGCTGTCGGTCTTTCCCGAGGTGCTGCGCCACACGGTCGGGCCGCTGCAGGAGCAACTGTTCGGCCATGTGCTCATCGATACCGAGGTGCTGCGCATGCTGCTCTACGGCGCGGCGCTCGTGGTCATCATGCTGTACCGCCCCAAGGGCCTGTGGCCGGCCCCGCAGCACGGGATCGCGGCGCCGCCCTCTCCCAACCGCGAGGAGGCCTGAACCATGCCGGCCGATCCCCTGCTGCTGGTCGGCGACGTGGGCAAGCGCTTCGGCGGCCTGCAGGCGCTGAGCGCCGTGGGCATGCGCATCGAGCACGGCCAGATCTACGGCCTGATCGGGCCCAACGGCGCGGGCAAGACCACGTTCTTCAACGTGATCACCGGCCTGATCAAGCCCGACAGCGGGTCCTTCATGCTCGACGGGCAGCCCTACGAACCGAGCTCGGTGCACAAGGTGGCGGCGGCCGGGATCGCGCGCACCTTCCAGAACATCCGCCTGTTCTCCGACATGACGGCGCTCGAGAACGTGATGGTCGGGCGCCACGTGCGCACGCACTGCGGCGCGCTGGCCGCGGTGCTGCGCACCCGCGCCGCGCGCCTGGAGGAGACGCAGATCCGCGCCCGCGCGGGCGAACTGCTCGAGTACGTCGGCATCGCCCGCTACGGCCACCTGCAGGCGCGCACGCTCTCCTACGGCGACCAGCGCCGGCTGGAGATCGCGCGCGCGCTGGCCACCGACCCCAAGCTGCTGGCGCTGGACGAACCGGCGGCGGGCATGAACGCCACGGAGAAGGTCGAATTGCGCCGCCTGCTCGAGCGCATCCGCGACGACGGCGTGACCATCCTGCTGATCGAACACGACGTCAAGCTGGTGATGGGCCTGTGCCAGCGGGTCAGCGTGCTGGACGAGGGTCGCGTGATCAAGGAAGGTGCGCCCGCCCAGGTGCAGCGCGATCCGGCGGTCATCGAGGCCTACCTGGGACGCGCCCATGAGACCTAGCCGGGCGTACCCATGAGCGTGCCTGTCAGCGTGCCCGTGAGCGCGCCCACGAGCGCGCCCATCCTGCGCGTCGCGGGCCTGCGCGTGTCCTACGGCGGCATCCAGGCCGTCAAGGGAATCGACCTGCAGATCGGCCCGGGGGAGCTCGTCGCCCTGATCGGCGCCAACGGCGCGGGCAAGACCACCAGCCTGCGCGCCATCACCGGCCTGCTCGGCTGGGATGGTGCGATCGACTACCAGGGCCGCAGCATCCGCGGCGTGGCCGCGCACGAGCTGCTGCGCCAGGGCCTCGTGATGGTGCCCGAGGGACGCGGGATCTTCACGCGCATGACCGTCACCGAGAACCTGCTGATGGGAGCGTACGCGCGCGCCGACCGGGCGGCGATCGACGCCGACCTGGAGGAGCAGCTGCAGACCTTCCCGCGCCTGCGCGAGCGCGCCGCCCAGCTGGCGGGCAACCTCTCGGGCGGCGAACAGCAGATGCTGGCGATGGCGCGCGCGCTGATGAGCCGGCCCCAGCTGCTGCTGCTCGACGAGCCGTCCATGGGTCTGTCGCCGATCATGGTCGACAGGATCTTCGACGTGATCCGCGCCGCCTCGGCACGCGGCATACCCATCCTGCTGGTCGAACAGAACGCGCGCCTGGCGCTGGAAGCGGCCCATCGCGCCTACGTGATCGATTCGGGCCTGATAACGCTGGAAGGGGCCGCCGACCAGATGCTGAACGACCCGAAGGTGCGCGAGGCCTACCTGGGCGAATAGGCGCCACCGCGGCAGCCACGAGTGCGAGCCCTTGCCGCGGCCAGATGCAAATGGAGCGATGCGCGCATGAAGCGACTGACGATGTCCCTGGATGACGACCTGGCCGACGCCTTCGATGACCTGGTGAAGGAGCAGGGCTACGCGAACCGCTCCGAGGCGTTCCGCGACCTGCTGCGCCACGGCCTGGGGCAGATACGCCGCGTCCAGCGCCCGGAGGGGCCCTGCGTCGCCGCGCTGAGCTTCCTCTACAACCACCACCAGCGCCAGCTGGCCATGCGCCTGGCCGACGCGCAGCACGAGCACCACGAGCTGACGATCTCCTCGATCCATGCGCACCTGGATCACGACCACTGCATGGAATCGGTCCTGCTGCGCGGGCGCACCGATCGGGTCCAGGGCTTCGCGCAGTCGCTGATCGCCGAGCCGGGGGTCAGCCACGGCCACCTGCACCTGGTGCCGGTGGCAGCACGGCACTCGCACGGCCACGAGCACCTGGCGCCGGC